>ENA-UOTX01000023-UOTX01000023.1-compost-metagenome-genome-assembly--contig:-NODE-23-length-129732-cov-13.753083_pt1 | contig 129732 bp, 99 predicted proteins | sample MGYA00238143_ERZ746982 | MGnify/ENA primary metagenome ERZ746982 (study PRJEB28758, sample SAMN06268862) | compost metagenome | isolation source: single cell | place: USA: California, Emeryville, Joint... | reverse complement strand
GCATAAAATAGGCTCGGTTTATTTCATCATAAAAAAAGTTTATGAAGCACAAAACACATCCCGAGTTTAATTCAATTCTCTTAAGACTTCTGATAAATTTCTCTTAAGTATAAAAATAAGTATGCAAGATCGACAAAAAGTGAGCGTACTAACTGACTTAAGGTCAGAAGGTAACGATATCGTCTACTCAAAGCTAGATGATTCGCCTGAAACCAGTTTCAGCTTGGCCAGCTCGTTGAAAGAATCGGTATTCGTCACCAGTCCTCAAACAAAATATTTCAGCAATGATGGCTTAGAAAGTAGCCGAATCACAATTTCAGGCAAATTCAATTTCAAAGCTCCAAGAGCATACGATGCAATTCAAGAAATCTACCTGACTTTTCATTACTCTCAATTCTTTGAAGTTTTCTTCTGTCATATGGCTCATAATGTCTTCTTCGGTCCTTTCAGTATTCCGCTCCTCTATATCTTCTTCCCGAGGAACTTCTTGGAGAATTTAGGCTTTTACCCCACCATGAGGCAGTACTGGATCCCTCAAGTCCTCCTCTGGCTCTGCTTGGTCATATATAGTGTGGTGGCATGCGTTCGCGAAACACCGGCAGACGAACACTATCATGGGCCTTGTGTAAGGTTAATGTGGACGCTTATGGTGATGAACTATACACTAAGACAAATGATAATCTCCTTGAAGTATGGGTATTTCAGTCGAGAAAAGTACAACCATCTGAAAAAGCATTTAATTGACGCAGAGGCTGTTACAAAAGATAATTCTCTCTTCTTCTGGCAAAGTGAGAACAGAGATGAGCTGCCCATGAAAGAGCTTTACTCTGCAATCAGAAGGCACGAGATAGAGCTATCGCTATTTTACATTGATTTTATGGTGAAACCTGAAGGGCAGACTGAGGAAAAATATAAAGCAAAAAGTGAAGAAACAAAACAGAAAATTTTCAATTACCTCGAATTCGAAGGTATAACAAGCGGATGCCGCCTTCAAGAAATGAAAACTGTCCAAGAGCTCACCCAAAACCGTTATTTTGCAGCAGGACTTGCTGACGACATGATCACTGAAGGATTGTCTAAAACAAGAGCCTCAGTGAATTTTTATATCAAACTTTTTATTGTTCTCAGTTTTGTTGCTTCCATTCTTCCAAATTTCATGTCTGTGGTGGGTACAGAAACTCATCGGGCGATATTTGTCTTCAATTTCCCGAAAGATCTCCTAGGCTGGATATTGTGCCCAGCGTTTTGGATTGGCAATACCGTAGTGCTTGTGTTTAACTACCTCAGCTTTAGTCTTGGCGTTCTTAATGCCCGTCTCCGATACGGCATGATGAGGCAGTTGAATTATATGATAAGCCCCCGCAAGAAAGTTTGGAACGAGGGTATCAAGAGGTACCCGACGATTAACCTGTTTGACTCGATACCTCTGAAGTCATGGTCTAATTTGAAACGAATTACAATCGATTATGCCAAGAAATACCAAAAGAGAGCTGAGACTGGAGTTACTTTTCAAATTTTGTTTTACGTTGCATTCATGATCTTCTTGCTCATTCAAATTTTCGGAACTGATGGGAGGATCTACGACTACCGTGCTCTGATCATAGTGTGGTATCAGCTCTCAGTGGCGATTGGTTTCACCATCATTTTAATGAACACAGTCGCCCAAACGAACGCTACATATAAGATCATGCAAGGACACGTTAAGGAAGTCAGAGACATTCTTTCTGATTTCTTACTCCTGAAGTGTGACTACCTGGAAAACGATGAAAATCCCAAAAATTTACTGTACCGAGTTTTCTCGAATAAGTTAAGGTCAGAGTTCAAAGATTGTGAGAATAGAGAGCAATTTGTAACTGCTTCAGTAGACTATCTGAAGAACCTGATTGCTTGCTATGACGATATCATTGACGAGATAAACTTTGAAGAGGAAAACCATCCAGCACGAGCGTTAGGAATAGCGCTGACAATTCCAACGCTTAAGAGAGTTGCCGTTGGCGCATTGAGCGTGATATTTTCAGTCTCAACTTATTTGATTCACCATTCGACTTAACATAGCAAGATTCATTAGTGTTGTTCATAGTAAGAGAATATGTAAATTTATCAATAAATAAGTGAGTATGCCTTCATATTTTCAGATAAGCGGCTGTGGTATATATCGTTTTCAAGTTTCATTTTAACAAAGCCAATATTCAGAAACAGAGATAAATCTCTTTATAAGACCCTCCTTTCAAATGATTCGAGATAACCATTGAGCGAGAGTTTTTTGAATCTATGTCTTCTTCTCTATTTTCATGAGAGTTCTCATCTGAGGAACTTTTTTTATGGGAACTGCTGGATAAACCCCAAAACATACATCTCATACGCAATTTCTTTTCCTTACTTTTCTATTGCTAGCTACTCTTCACAGGCCGTCGTTGAAAGATTGAGAATTTTTGTAAAATATTTCGTTGAAACAGAATAGTTGAAAATGCCTCTCATGAAAAAAGAAATTACTTTGTAGTAATTGAAATGAAATATTGCGAAGACAAATCAAAAATTCTAGTAAGTAATAATCTTGATGTTTCTATGGCTTATATGTAATAACAGGAGCGTCATACATAGTCTTGACCTTGATCTTTTGTTCCTCTTTCTGGAGTTGATTGAAATTATTTTGGTTCCTCAATATCTCAGCCTTTCTCCTTTGCTTCTCTCTTTCCATTTGAATCTGCATTTGTCTTTGATGCTGAACAATGTATAATTAAAGGAGGTTCGCAGATAGTTGAGAGTACCTCAGCTTGTAATGCATACAATCTTTCTTCTTCCTTTTGTAATTTCTTTTGCAACTGCAGATTAAAGTGAGCAACAGTGATCACTCAATGTGTTACCTCTGCTTCTTTACGTTGTTTGTCCTGTTCGGCTCGAATTTCGGCTTTCTGAGTTTCATTCATACCTTTCCAATGATACTTTAACACTCGATTCTGGGAGACCGTGCTTTGGCAGGTTTCAGGATTTTCAGTGTAAAAGTCGTTATTCATATTGTAGTTGATGTGACTTATTTTTTGCTCCTGCTCTTCTTGCTTTTCTTGACGCTCTTTATCATATTTGTCCTTAGCCTATCATGAAAAAGTCAAACATTAATAATCGTTAGGAGATATAAAGTTTACTCTTTGATTATTGTCTTGTTTGTAGGCTTTTTCCATGATTGTTCTTCTCTGTTTATGTTCTGTTTCAAGAGCTGTTCTCATGGAGTTGAGTTCCAAAGTTTGATTTGCAAAAGCACTATTGTGAAGCAATGATGCTCGATGATATTCTCTAAGGGTGTTCTCTTACCGCTCAGCTTCTTTTTCTGCACGTTTTCTTTCTTCTTTTTCTCTGATTTGTTGCTCAATCCATTCTCTTTGTTGGAGAGCTTGCATGCGTCTACGATCGCCAGCAGCTAAGTTCCAGTTTTTTTGGAAAAAAATAATGCGAATTGTTACTTAAATCTTCTCCATCAAAGATTTTCAGAGAGGACACACCAATCTTCTGCTTTTCTTTGCTTGGATCGAAGACAGAGGTAATTGATTGCTGCATGTGTAGTTGATCAGTTATATATATATAAATTTCTTCAATTATAAAAAACTGAATAAATTTTGACACTACTAAAACCCCTATCTCAATTTGATTTAAATTATTAGATTGTTATGCAACTTAAAGTTTTAGGAATTACCCGATTTCAAACTGATCTAAGTCAGTACTTGTGATTATTAAATAACCAAAGTTCTGTTGAACCCTTGAACCACAGTCTGCAATGACATTTTTCAAAACTCATTAAAAAGTATGCCTTGGTAGTGTGCTATCCTCAAACAAATTTTTTATCTGGCTCAAAGGATCTTCCAGTTGGATCGTGAAAGATTCTCAAGTCATACTCAAAATTATAAAGTTTTCACAGATACGGTGGTTATGGTTGATAATTAAGTCTTGCTTTTTGTGAGAAATACAAAGCTAACTAATTTTCATGAAGTATCTCTTTATTCACGGATTTTCTCTGAATTTTTTGCTTCATTTCATGAGTACTGGTTTAACGAGATACACATAAACACACCTTCATCAGAGCAAAAAAAGTTTGAATTTATGGAGCACCAACGTTGTCTTTCGATTGTTGCCTCTTCTTTTCCAACACTAATTGAGAGAAGGTTAGAAAATATACAACTTTAAATTAAAGATGTTATTACTTCTTTTCTTAATTGCAAGGAGTTCGAGGTCTTCATCATCGGTGTCAGTTTTAGCCGGCTTCTGTTCTTCTTCTTTCTTTTCCTGTTCTTTAGTTTTTTGTGGCAAAGCAGGAATTTGAGCTCGAATCTGCTCTATTTTCTGTTTTATACTTTGATTCGCATCTGCTTCTATGTCTTCGCTTCTCATTTTGGAGGTCGTTGGTAACGAGGACCGTATTTTTTGAATATCAGGCTTCAGCATTTCTCGAAGTTTTTGAGTATCTATCGCAATTTTTGGTCCGGTTTTGGATGGCTTGCCTTCCTCCGTGGAATCTTTATTCTGCGTGTCTTCATTTTGTTTGCTTTCAGTCTCCATCTCAGCTTTATCTGGCTGCTTTTCCGCTTCAACAAATTTATTTTTCTTCTTTTTATGTTCCTTGTCTTTATCTTCTCTTTCAGGGTCTTTTGAATCCTTTTGTGAAGGGGACCTTTCAGCTTTGGGTTCTTTCTTCTCCTCTGATTTCTTTTCTCTTTTTTCCTCAGAGCGTTTCTTTCTATCTCTTTCTTCTGATCTTTTCCTATTTCTTTTTGTGATAAGGAATTAAAGTTAGTTTCTGTGGAAAATGAGAGCAAATATTACTTTTTGCGGTCTTTATCTTTTTGTCGCGACGTAGATCTCTTCCTTGAATAATCTCGAGATCGAGATCTTGATCTACTCCTGTTCTTTTTATGTTTATGCTTTGTTTTTTTGCTCCTTTTCCTATCTTGGTCAGAGTCATCTGATTCAGAAGAACTGCTAGAGCGACTCGATGAACGTCTTTTTTTCCTTTTTTTAGACTCCCGATCTCGGTCTCGTTCTCTTTCTCTTTCTCTTTCTCGGTCTCGTTTATACTCATAACGATTTCTGGAATCTAATAATAATAACATTGATTAATCAGAGACTACTATGCTCAATTTCTTTACCCCTATATTTATTATCTCTTGAATCTGGCTTTTTGTTATCGAAGCCCTTTCGTCCTTCTGTGCTGTGCGTTATGGTGTGTAATTGCTCTTGTTTTTCAGCTGGGGCGTCGTTTACGCTTGCATTCCAATCGATCGAAAACGTATTTTTGACTCCTGTATTGGCGTAGCACCTGTCCATAACCTCTTTAAGTCCTGCCATATCGACGAGTGGAATCGTATAAAGTTCTAGAATATGCGCAGAAACTTCCAGGATATGCTTGATTGATACTTCCATCATCGCCCACCAGCATGTATCAGGCATAGGGTGCTTCAATGAGCGGATGGCTAAATATATCGCACTGACAGCTATTACATGAGGGGGATAATTGACATTTACAGCTGTACGGAAGCTATCATTCGCGTAATTCCAAGCCTTCTGAGTGACTTCAAGAGGACATTTCAACAATTTTAAAAAATGAATCATGAATTTATGAGGGTGCTCCACAGCATAGTAAAGCTCAAACCCAATTTCTACAAGTATTATTCTTTCCATATCGATAGCAACGTCCCTTAAGCGTCGATATAAGCTCGAAGACACATCTAAAGGAGGAATCGGTCTTGGATGGCCCTCTTTAATCTAATCACATAATAAGTCATCCTTACATGACAATTAAATAGCTCTTTACCTTGTAAAGATGATAAAAAACACTCGCAATATCTCGAATTTTACGAGAAGTTTCTTCAACCTTGCATGCAATCAGTAGGACACCAAGTAATACGTCTCTTATGTCATATTTCACGAATGACTTCCTATGAAAAAATTATTTTGAAAATGTGCCCAACTTGTGTTTGAAAAAAGAATCAACAATGCAATCAATTGAAAATTTACCTCGAGTAGAATCTTTGAAAAATTATCTGCGCCGTGATAACGGTAGTTATGGGGAGTCTGAGGAGATGTCCAGCTCGATAAAGTAGATCTGCGCCAAAAACTCTGAGTATTTTCTCGTCTTCTTCTGTTATTCCTTCGATTTCTGAGATTGTTTTGAGATTTGGAGGTAAATTCGATAGTTCAACTTTATCAAACCCTGGATTATTGGGAGTGATCGAATCATTCAAGTGGTCGTTAACGGACTCTAAACGATAAAAGTACTCCTCTTCCAGTTTTTCCGGATTAATTCCATACTCTTTTTCTTCTTCCAGTTTCCTCTGAAGGTAAGTAAGTGTTTCGCTTTCTATGTCTAATACGAAAGTAAGCATTAGCTCCCAAGCGATGTAATTGTTATTGGATTACCCATTTTCAGCAAGCAGCGGAAAAGGCCTTTCAAATTCGTGTTTTATTTGATTAATAAAAAGACCAAAAATCTCCTTCTTAAAGTAGTCTTTTGAGATTAATAACTTACACAGGACTTTCGATGCGTCCCTAAAGAAGCATTGCGTTTTGATTTAAAATTTCCTCGCAGCAAAGGATTGCTAAGGACAAAATGACCCTGCTTTCTCGACCAGTCCAAAATTAGTAACCTGAGAACATTTCCCTTTGATTTGTTGTTAGTGCTCTTGAACAATAGGCTGAGACGTCCCTCAGAGGTAGGAAAAAGCATACTTGGAATATTGGTTTATCTCTGGTCATTCTTATTTTATTGAAGGTGTTTTCCTTAACTAATTTCATTTAAATAGAAATCATCTTTCGCAAACTTTCAATCATGGAGGAACGATTTTAACTTGGTACCATACATTCACGACATTACTAAAGAAAACACAACAATTTTTTTATCATTGATCATCATGCTATTGGAATTTCAAATATTTCTGACTGAAAACTTGGGTAACTTGTTCTCTTTGGTCGAAAATGCTTAGACCGCTAAACTATGAACTAAATTTCAGGCTACCTTGTCTTAATGCAGGTTAATCGCTGATATCTTTCTTCTATATGATTATTCTTTTTAGTTGCGTTAATTTCGGCAATTTCTCAATAAAAGGGCTTCGGCAAACTAAAAAAAAGAAATGGCATAAAAGTGTTTTGAGAGGCACAACACAAATCGGAAGGATGCCTATGCGTATGAAGTTTCAATTTCAATTTCGATTCAACATTTTTGAGAAAAGTTTTCTAAAGTTGCAAGCTATTCACGGACTATTAGTTAGCCAAAGTATATTTTCACAAGGTTATCCCGAAGGGAAAGTCAATGGCTTTAGAACTTGCATAAAAATGATAGACAGAGCATCAATTTTTCTCTTCTGATAACACTGGATAGTAAGAGCCAAATGAGGATAAGGCTAGCGTTACTAAAATTTATGAAAGTAACGCTCAGGTATCTTTTAGTTTTTTGCAGAAGTAGCCACTTAACAGCACTAATGACAGCAGCTTTTCAAAAGTAAACATTAAAACTCTCTCACTCTCCCTTTGCCTGAAAAGACAGGCGAAAACTCCATCATCTTAACAATTACCAGAATTGGTCACCCAGTTTTCACCGAGATAGTACGATAGAAAGGTTCATTTTTTAACAAAATGCGATCTAATTAGAGAAAGACATTTTTTAACATTTTAAGTGCATTAAGAAACTACAGGCAAGCCAAGGCGGAGATTCTCAATTTCCTAATTTTGATTTGATAAAATTTTTCGAATGAGTTCGAGATGTTTTTTCATATTTTGTCAAAAGTTCAACCACCGGCACGCTATTATTTTCCATACCCACATATGATCAGAGCTATTTTAATCGCTTAAATTCATAACGCAACAAAGTGGAGAAACAAAATCTACCCGCCTCAAATTACCCTATATCTTGCTACACTCTTCAAGGATTCCTCATTAGATTCTAATCCACGGTTAGTAATCAATAAACTATAAAAAGGAGCTCGGAAGCTTAGACATTAACGCTTAAGTGCGTTTAATCGGATTTCGGTTTATATGCAGTTTAAAAAATTCCTGGAGTTATTCGAATTATTATAATAATTTTAAGCATTTAAAAAAATGGAATGGAATTGCCAAGCCACTGACTCTTCACATACTCGATCTGATGAGCATTTACCTCAGCATCCTTTATGTATGAATAATCTCGTGGAGGAAGAAGGAAACCACAAAGAGATTGCTCCTTTTAGCTGCCAAGATAAGGCATCTAAATCTCTATTTGCTGAAAGTATCGATCGACCCTTCTGTTCTCGCGACAAAAGAAAGTTTTCAAGATCTGAAATTTCTACAGACTCTCTCAAGTTGAACCATAGAGTGTTCCAAACTAAAAGAGGAAAAGCTATAAAAAGGAAAAGAAATGTTGAACGAACGAGCAAGTTTGACCCAAAAAACAAGACAAAAAAGTTAACTCAGGATGCACAGATTGAGAAGAACGAAAGTGAAGACTCGGAAAAAAATCCTTGCAAAACTCAACTGGATTTAACTCCTGATAATTTCAAGGCTGCTGCTCACATTGAAGATTTAACAAAAGGAACTTGTGATACAGTTCAGAAGGTCTCAACGTTTATACAGCAAGAAAATCCTCTCCTCAGGAAGTCTACAACGAACCAAAGCAGTCCTTTGTTTTCCAATCAAGCAAATCTATTAAATTTAGTTCCTAACTGCAAACTTCCAATTGAACAAACATCAAACTCTAAAAGCGATGTCTGCAATCAACTAGATACTAATGAATTCGCACGAATTTTTAACGAAAAACGTCTGAAGAATTCAAATGAAGTTTATTTCGTAACTACAAAAACAAATCGAAACCACACTACTTTGGTTGAACTCAATGAAAAACTTGAGTTACTGAATGATATTAATTCACATTTTCCAAGTGGATGGGTTCAAAGCCTAAGACAGTTGACAAGGTCTGCCTATGGTCAAAACAACAATGGCGAATCTCCTAGTTTGACCGGGAAAATAGATAAAGGAGCAATTGTTCAACTTCTTCGGTCGGAGTTACCGAAGATGGAAAAACTCTTCCTGAATTCTCTCCGAGAGCTACGTTCGTTATCTGATGAAATAACCAAAAATTTACAATAATTAGATCCTCTTCTATTTTCTTTGGTATCATACTTATATTTTCGTAAAATGAACAGAAAGAACCATGCTGTTTGTATTTTATGATAAATCCAATATTAGGATGGACTTTTTATTTCTCAAAATGTTTATTTAGAATTCTCTGGAAAGGTATGGTATAATTACCGTCAAATCCTCCGAGACGAAGGAACAATAAAGAAGAATATTTGCATTTGAATGGTTATTGTTCTCAAAATCTCTCACTCTGGAATACCTGGATTTACTAGGATTAATTTTCCAAGAGTGCTCTAGAGTCCTAGTTAAGTAATAATTTATGCTTTTGCCTGCATTTCTAATGAAAGGTCTAGCTTTGGAGAGATTGACTGAGAGTTAATTTTCTTTAAATGATGAAAAAAAAAGTTTGTGGTCATATATATCTTCTAGCAGATAAGAAGGCTCTTAATGAAAAATGCCTCGAAACTTACAATCATTACAATGATATTAAAAAAAAGAATAATATCACTTTAACTCCTAATATTGAGAAACTAATACCATAGTTATTTCAGACATTTATAAACCTTTCAAAGTATCTTCAATTTCCTCAATCTCTAGTTCAATGTTTTCCAAATCTCTCTCCAGAGTAATTTTCCGGCGTTTTTCTAGAATATTGCGGCAATTAAAAGGTATTTTGCGCAATTCATTTGCAATCTATCGAAGTTTATCAAGTTGAATCCTCAAAATCTTACTCCATGTTTCTTCCCTCTAAGTTGCACTAATCTCTCCTCTAGTTCAACTTGAAGCGCGTAGTAATCAGTATCTTGCTCTAAAATATCTTTCGCGACCTTTGAAGATGGAGAAATCGATCTCTCAATTTGCTTCTTTTCATAACCTGTTGTAACCATGCATTGCGATGAATTAGCCACGAAAGTGAAGAAAGAATGTTACTCATTAGTTCGCTCTTGTTATCTTTATGGGCCGAAAGAGTGGAACGATTGTCGAATCTGTTATCTCGAGACATAGAATGGTCATTTAGTTCTGATGGCTTGACCTTCTCAGCTGTGTGGGAATGATTTATAAAATGTGTCGAGTATTCAGTGTCTCTATCGGGACTTCTTTCGATGGAGATTGAACGATTGCCCTTGGGGTTCGAATCCCACACAAGCAGCTCTCTCACCTGACAGGCCTTATTCCTTGTGAAAGTAAAAAATTTAGCATTTTGTGATTCCTTTATAAAAGGTTACTTCTCTCTAATTCGCTGACCTTCCCTTCGGTCTTCTTCAAAGCTCGTGCTTCGTACTAGAAATCAAATGTCAAGCTTTCACAATTGTAAAGATGGAACCTGATTTCGTTTTCAAATTTCTATCGTATTTCTCTGATTCTCCTAATGATTATTAGTATTATAGCATCATCTAAAGACAATCATTTTACTTGGAGATATAATGTAATGCAAGCCGCGTCTTTCAGTAGGAAACTTTTCAACCCTCCTATAAATAAATGATATTTCTATGAATTTGCAGGACTATTTTACTGTGTTCTTGGCTCAGGAGAAGCTTGTGACTTCGTATTTTGAAGTTTTTCATAGATTTTCTTTTCCATTTCATCTAAATTTTCCTTTACTTTCGTGAGGAAGAGTAGCCAATAATGCTATGATTTACAAGTTTCTTGTTATAAGCTTCGATGGAATCTTGCAATTCTCTTTGCTTCACGTTCAATATTTTATGAGCTCTGAGCTCATCACTATAGACTCTCTGGAGATCTCTCAGCTGAGCATCGAGTTCAAACCGGGCTGTGTTCAATTCTTTGATCATTTGTCTGTGATTAGAACATATTGATAATTTTAGGAAATATCAGCCCACTGGTTACCTTTGTGCTTCGAGATCTTTTTTGATTGCGATAATTTCGTAATCACGTAAGGAAGAAGCAATTTTTGCTCCTCGTAACGCAGTCTCAGACTCATATCCAGGTTTCTAAATGATTGTTTTCAAACTACATTTTCAAAGGATAACGATTTTACCTCATGATAGTATTTGGTTTCCATTCCGTTTCTGAATTCGTACATCTAGTTGATGTTAAAAAGAAGCATCTAAAATCATAGTTACGTCATCTAAAGTGCGTTTATATCTCTCTTCGAGCTCTTCATACTTCTTTTCAGCTTTCAAATGCTGGTCTGGTTTGAATAATGTTAAGATATGAGCCCATAATGTCAAATTTACCTCGCAGCTTTTCTTCCATTAAAGCGAGTTTATCCTTATAATCGCCAAGAGTCTCATTCGTTGATTCCAATTGCTTCTTTTGATTATTTATGGTCTCATTCTGCTGCAAGATGATTGTCTTCAGATTATTTAAGTGGAATTCATAAAAACTCATCATGAGTATTGAAGAGTCATTTCCCATTTGTTTTTCGCTCGGAAATTTCGGAAATTGCGGAAATTGTGGGGATGGGATTGATTGCTTGAAAGCTTGGAATTGATTGAAAATATTAGGATTTGCGTAAAAGTTTGGATTGAAATGGGAATCTTCTGGAGCTTTATTTTCAGGTATTTCAACTTTGTTCGGTAGGATATTTTCTTCGATACGATCTGGATTCTGCTGAGGCTCTGCTTTACCCTCAAAAGTTTCGAAGCTTTTGTTCTGAATTTCCAGGTCTAATAAAAAAAGTTAATTCACAAAATTGGATAAAAAATTATTGGACCTTCTGGCCTCTCTTCAACAGGTTGCTTCTCTTCGACAGGTTGCTTCTCTTCAAAAGATTGCCTTTCTTCAACACGATGGGTTTCATTTCTACTTTCAGCTCTAATAGGGATAAATTCATTCCCTTGGTTGGAAGCTCGCATACGCGAAGGTTCTTCAGTCCGTTTGAGTTGATTGGAGTCTACTTCAAAGTTCATTTCACCCTTATCTAGCACCGGAGTCTCAGGAGATTGTGATCGCATCTCCCATTGTCCTAGTACTATTTCATCTTGGGTTATTGGATTCAATGGAGCGTTTTGCATAGTCGTTTGGTTTGGTATAGGAGATGGTGCTGATGATTGAGTGACTGATTTTTCCGTAAGAGTTTTACGCTTTTTGCTTTTCTTTCTTACAGTACCCTCTCCTTTCTCTCCTTTCTCTACTTTAGATGTTTGTTTTGCATGCGTGGGAGTTGGACTTTTACTCACGGTCTTGGTGCTTTTGCTGGGCGATTGTTTTGGAAGTTCAGTTTTTGATTTCTTTAAAGTTGGCTTCTCAGCAACTTCCTGACTTTCGCGTGGTTGCTGATCCTTGCTCTTACTGGGTGACGGCTTTATATCTTTCACCGTTGAAGCACGTTGGCTTGTCTCTCCAGGCACTTTTTTTATTTTGGTGATTAGAGTAGGATTTAAATAACCACATTCCTTTAGTTGTACATTGTACAATTCCGACAAGTTCTCAGACAGCCGATTGAAAGAAGAATTCGGAGAAATGCTGGACGGAGACTTTCTGAACGCTTCCAAATTTAAAGCGGTCGAATTTGCAGGAGACTTGGAACGAGTTGGAGTGCTCTTTCTGAGTAGAGCATCACTTACTTTATTCTCTTTCGGTGTTTGCTTGCCAGTATTTTGAGGAGTTTTTGGCCTTGAATCCACGTTTTTCCGCGCAGTTTTTTGGGGTTCTGATATATTACCATTTTGAACGCCTTCTATCTCTTTTTTTGCATCAGGGGTGCTCTTTCTAGGAAGGGCATGACTTACTTTATCTTCTTTGGATGTGCTTTTGCTAACATTTTGAGGAGTTTTTGGTCTTGAATCCACATTTTTCTTAACAGTCTTTTGGGATTCTTTGATATTAGTAGTTTCTATCTCTCTAATTTCATCAGAGACACTCTTTCTTTGTATAGTATCACCCGCTTTATCTTCTTCAAGTGTACTTTTTCTAATATTTGGAGGAGACTTTGTTTGCAGTCTTGAATCCACATTTTTTGTCACAGTCTTTTGGGATTCTTTGATATTAGTATTTTCTATCTCTTTAATTTCATCAGAGACCCGCTTTCTTAGATTAGTATCATCTGCTTTATCTTCTTCAAGGGTTCTTTTACTAATATTTTGAGGAGACTTTGATTGTTGTCTTAAATCCAGAATTTTTCGGATAGTCTTTGGAGGTTCTGCTATATTGGTACTTTGAATGTCGTCTGTCTCTTCTGTTTCATCACCGACTTTTCTATCCTCTTTGGGTGTACTTTTGCCAATATTTTGAGGAGACTTTGCTTGTTGCCTTGAATCCACATTTTTCTTCACAGTCTTTTGGGATTCTTTGATATTAGTATATTCTATCTCTTTAATTTCATCATCTAGAATAGTATCACCCGCTTTATCTTCTTCAAGTGCACTTTTGGTAATATTTTGAGGAGATTTTGATTGTTGTCTTGAATCAATAATTTTTCGGATAGTCTTTGGAGGTTCTGCTATATTGGTACTTTGAATGTCATCTGTCTCTTTTATTTCATCACCTTCTTTATCCTCTTTGGGTGGACTTTTGCTAATATTTTGAGGAGACTTTGTTTGTTGTCTTGAATCCACAATTTTTCGGATAATATTTAGGGATTCTGCTATATTGATATCTTGAGCGTCATCTATCTCACTCATTTCATAAGAAACCCTTTGAGTTAATACCGTCTCAAGCCCTCTATTATCTTGAGGTAATGAAGAAAGTTGCTCTCTTGCTTTCACCGGAGATGATGTTTGCGAGCGTCGCTCAATTCTACTGCTCTCCGATATTCTTGGTTCATAATCCACTGAACTCATTTTTGAGAGTCGATTTATCGTTGAGAACCCAAGGTTTTCATCAATGCGCCTTCTGAGCTCATGCACGTCAGTTTTCAGTTGCTGGATTTCTTTTTTTGTCTCTTGTAGCATTTCTGATTCAGGAGATACGCTTCTGTTGGCAGCACTCTTTACAAGTGTTCTTTGGATTTCTGAATTGTCAGAAACGTTTGCCCAGTTAGTGGTTTCACTGGTATCTTCCATTATCTGTGAAGAAGTAGCTTCTTTGACAGGAGTTTGCGAAATCTTTAGGCTCTCTCTTTGGGTCACTGGTGGAGTTATTCCTTTATTCGGCGTTGTTTGCGAGTTATCTCTCTCATTTTGCGCTTTTGGTTTGAGATCGCTTTGTTTCAATGGATTGGTTCCTTGAGACTTTGCTGTGCTTCCTTGTACTTGAGACGTTTTTGTAGTTGATTGAGTGCGATCTACTCCTGCTTGAGGCCCTCCTCTCATCTGTAAGGGGTTACCACCCTTTATTTTATCTTGTTTTCCAGACTTTTCAGAATGGCGCTGCTGTTGCTGAGAGGATAATTGATCCTTCTGCCTCTCACGATCAAATCCAGTTGTCGTCTGCATTAAAAGATTAACTACTTTTCGCAAAATTAAATTTTATTGCGAAAAAATAAGAGTCATCCTTAGAACAGTCAATCTGAGAAAATTTTTGACAAATCAGGCAGTTAAATGCATCTCTTACAAACAAAAACTAGTTGAAGATAAAGAGAAAAATAAGAAGTGTAAAAGGGTGTGGGCCTTTGAGATTTTGAACGAGATTTATAAGGATGCTGTTATTTGGTCTTGGTACTCTATATGAGCACAATCTGGCAAGGGTTGGAAACTATCGGTTTGGCCGTTCAAGAGATATTCCACGCGATTCGGAAATTCGAATTGGAAGGAGAAAAACATTCAAGAAATTCAAACTCTCAAAACACTTTATATTAGGCACACAAACCGTTAATTAAAGTTCGGATGCACTTGTTATTTACAGCAGACATAGATGATAAATCATAGTAGATACATATACATATGGAAGGCAATGACAAAATTTCTTTTAAAAGTGAAAGTCGGCTACTGCTAATCCAAAGGAGGGATGGAACTCTTGCACAAAGGACATTCCAATTTGATGTTCATCCAATTCATCAAACATTTCTTATGAAATTTGTGTCTGCAAGGAGTTTGCATCAGAACAATATAACTTGATTGACTCTTTTGACCGAGTAAAGGAGCTTCTTGATCAGATGGCTCTTGGTGGAGGTTTTCCATACATATCGCACAGTCCTATTTTCCAACAAAAAGTTTACCATCAGAACCCATACTCATATTTATTACATTATTTTCTGGCTGCGGTGTTTGATTTATTGATTCCTTGATGAAGTAATTATATTTTGGAGGGAGCAGGAACGCAGGCACAAAGAATCTTGAGCCAAACTTGCTTTGAAGATACATGATAAGCACTTGCACACCGAACAGGCTCCCCATCACAATACAAAAGGGCAGCGAAGGGGTGAGTTCAAATACGTTCGCAGAGCAGCCTTTCACATATAACTAAAAGAGAGAAACGGTCAAATCAGTTTTGCTTGAGAGGATAAAACTTACGGGAATTATTCCCCTTGAAAGCCCGAGTCCTAAAACATAATAAGGATTCAGACTCATTCGTTGGCCTTTGATCGCAGAGTGTGCTATCTGAGGGACAAAGAAACATGCGCACACAGCAAGGAACCATGACATGTAGAGAAAGTAATTAGCCAGGAGAATCACAAAAATAAGGCCTCCATCTAAAGGAAAGAGATTAGGTTGAGATGAAAAGGGGAAGAGATACAAAATTTGAGGTAAAAAATAAAGATTCCTCTCCGGAGTTCTTGAGGATTCTAATCGATAGTAATTTTGACAAGTATTTTGCGATTATAACGTACTGTAAGATTATCGATATATCGAATTCGCCAGACGATCAAGAGCAGCCGCGTTTCAAAGATAGAAGACAGGATGAAATACCAAAATGCTGGAGTAATGAAAAAGTGAAAATATTGATTGCTTGTAAGCCCCTCATAGAGGTGGAAGAGACAGAGGAGAAGGTCCCAGCAGGTTAAGAATCCAATAGTTAGTAATGAAACCTAAAATTCATTGAAGGTAGGCTAACATTTTCTTTTGTGTGAATTGACACGTACCTTATTCGCCTCATTCTCGTATTCGGCGAAATATTTGATGAGCTGAATGCATGCATAAAGGTGCAAGCAGCACAAAAACGTCACAAGGATAGAATAATTCATTGCCCTTGATTGAATATTCTAATCAGAATATTAATTTAACCGCTTGATGAGAGCTGCTACCTCGCTACTTGTAGAAAAAGTTGCATTGGCATTGAGACCGAGGTCGGTGGAGTTTATAAAAAGGGTAGCGTTTGTAATATCATTTTTGTTGAGAGGTCCTCCATTTACCCCATCAAACAGCGTTAAATTAAACTGTACTCTTCCCTCTACAAGCCAGACTTCCAGAGCTGTGAATACAAAAAAAGTGTTACCTTTGGTATATTGAACGCGAAAATTTTCTATAAACTTCGCCTGAATTCTCGCGCTGTCGTTTGTGAAATTTCTGCCCATCATAGCTATCAGAAATAACAAAGATAAATTGATGAATACGTGCTATTGTATTGAACATTTGGTATATCAATAGTCACCAAAAGTTTCTGTTGATCAATATATGCTCCATCAATGAAAAGCATCGCGAGCGTTTTGTTTTTTCTGTTAATGAGGAATCTTGCATTTCCGTTGTTTCCACTGAAATTAGCTATCTTTTGTAAAAATTGATTTCATGAGATGCAGCAGCAATTTTGTTTACCTTGCTGTCACCTGACAGCCACCTCCCAAAATATTGCAAATCTAATTGATTCGGTAGATTGCTAATAGAGTTCCCCTTTATTTCATGCAAATAAGTTTCTTGATCTGCCGAATTTCCGAAAACTGCAAGATCTGACAAGTCACTGAATAGTTCACCTCTGAATTCAAAACTTTCTTGTATAAAAAACGAGGTCGCATGTTTATTGTCAATCAAAATCTGTTAGAAAGTTGTGTGGACATATCTTTATTTGGAATTACGTACCTGCCTCACAAATATGACGACTAGTGCTGTTGTGAGAAAGAAGAAAATGTGTTTCATTCAGATTGTAGAGATCTAAAGGCTTTGATTCAAAAAGAATTATGTTTGATTTTATGATCTCAATAAATTTGAGAACTTCTATATCAATTGAATATTTTTTCGAATTTTGTGAATGATTTGCATGTAACCATCTTTTAATCAATCCATCAGCAATTTCTAGCATGCGAAAGACCAACAAAAATCGTTGATTTTTTTTTTTAAATACCAACAAAGGGAAGTTAACTCCCGCCTGTTTTACAAAGAGAGAGAGCAAAAAAGAGATAAATGAAGAGATAGCTTGAGTTCGTAAGATAAGTGTGATCATTCAAGTATATAGTTTCATATTACTGGAGGAGTTAAAATGACTGTTTATCTTCATTATCATAGCAGATCATGAAATTATTGGTTTTTTACAGCTTTAAAATAAAACCTGACACAAGGATGCGATTCTTCTGCATGCCCTATTTTATTGAGAGTTTCTTTCACATTAGAGTCCTTCTGTAAAAGTTTTTCAAAACAAGAACCGCAAATATCAAGGTCAAGGCAGCATGCACATTTCCATCTGGTGGTGTTATTCAGCTCATTAGAGCATGCGTCACAAGCAACTCCAGGGTGATTTCTCGCAGATTTTTCATCTTCATTATCTGCAAATGTCGTTTTTTGCCCCAATCCAAAGACCGTATTGGAAAGTATCCTCTCAGGATCACTAGAATCTAATGGATTCACAAATAGCAAAGGATGTGGATCCACAATTTTTCCAATCCCGCATTTCTGATCATCAATATTTTCACCACATTTCACGCAATAGTATTTTCTCTCAGTTAAACAGCAATATTGAGGACTGTTCTCTTTTAATTCAATTGAACATTTCGAACAAGTCTTGCCGTACTTGAACTCAAAGCTTTCAAGTGCATCTATCTCTATGCTGCAAAGGGCATCGACGCCTTTAAATGCTCCTTTAACTTGCTCGAGTAATTTGGCTTTTTGAGTATCTATGACTGTTGCATTGATAGTCAATTTTGTGCGCCTGATCCGTAGTAATTCCAACCCTAAGTTGTATACTTTCGTTTTTTTAAGCATAAACCCAAGACCGAAGAATCCTTGCTGATTCTTCTGTTTGTTTAGTTTGGAAAGCGATTCTCCCTTCTCTTTAAGAACATTTCTGAGAGATTTATACTCCATCTCACTAATACTTTCAGCTGATGCAGCCGTGTTTTGTGGCTCAGGTTTCCTTCCTTGGATGAGATCGCTGATAACCTTCTCTAGGTCTGCTGGGTTTGGGTATCCAGAGAAAACCAAGGTATCTTCTTTGTCACAGAGAATCACATATGGGTTGGTTCTTATTCCATACATTTTGAATACTTCATGATCCCATCTCCCGATAACCTCGTAGTGTTTGAATCCTTCATAAGGTGTCTCCTCCAATCTTTGTTTGAGGATATTTGGATGTTTCTCCGCTCCAACACAGATTGCTTGAACCTTATCTTTCCATTCACCAGCATTTTTCAGGAGAATATCATTCATTTGAGTCAAAGGCGTTTGACTGGGCGTTGACCATGTCCCCCAGAAAAAGATCAGAAGGATTTTGCCTTTTTCTTGAAAGAGAGTGACTTCTTCAGTGTAATTTCCAGGGTAACGCAGATTAGTTAAAAAATCAAACTTGTCTCCAGGCTGCTTATAGCATTGGATATCAGTATTCTGGGCAATTTCTTTTTGCATTGTCTTGAGATCGGTTTCCACTTTCTGTGCCACTGTCAGAAAATCATAAGGAGCGCGGATTTTCACGCCATAAAACTTGCTTTTGTTGACGACGGTTTGCTTAGGGCAATGATAGACTGAATACAATTCAAAGGTCCCCCATTCAGGGAGGATCCCCATGGAATTAAAGTAATCTCGAGCTGTTTTTAATTCAGCTTCGACGCTGCCTTTTTCATAATCTTTTTGGAATATTGAAACTTGATTCATACGTAATGTATTAGTCTCTTCTGAGTGAGCTAATGTTGTGTCTGTATTAGAGATAATTAAGAATTATATATCGGGATAGACGTATCAAAAAAATATAATTAAATCAACAAATTTAACAAAGAGTCTTGCAGTTCTGCTCAATTCTGTTCAATTTGTTGTTCGAGAGTTTTAGCAATTTAGGATAATGAGAATCCAAAACTTGAAGAGAGCATGTGCAAGATATGAATGGTTGCAAAACAACGAATAATGATCCTGCAGTCATTAAAGGTCTATTCCTGTTCAATGGATCACTCAAAATCAAGAATTTTGAGAGAGAGATAATAAAAATCGGTCATATAATATATCTATCCATCCATGGATCCATGGGTACATCGTTTTGTAAAAAAAATTTCTCTTGCTTTATTTATCAGTGCTTGAATTTTGAGTGGTCTGGTATTTCCAACAAGAAGCATTGAATGCTGATCATGACGAGGGCGAGATCCGCAGGGAGGTAAACAATCTCCAAGCTTCTGAGCTTATTCTCAAAATTTCTCTTTTGATTAATCACCTCATGGAAGAACACAAGTTTGTATATTTCGATAATGTTAGACTCAAGACGAAAGAAACCTAATCCTGACAGCTGCAGAATTGATCATAAGAAAAATCTTTTTCATAGTCCTAATAGGCCTTCAGAACTTTCTCTTCGGACCTCCTTTAGTCAGAACTTTAAATATGACGGCTGATTAACAAATCAGTAATTCATCAAGCGGCCTTCAAAACTTACGAATAACTCACTTATTCGTCCCGCGACATTTGTTTTTAGCGTGATCTGAAACAAGCTTCGAGATTTGCTTAGAAGGGATTCAGGATTAAGATTAATATATATATAGAGTAGCAATTTGAACGTTATTTCAGTTGACTGAAGTTTGAATGCTTTAAAGCTTCTGTCTAATTTAAACTCTGAGAGAGAGGAAAAAAAAAAAAGAGCCCTTTACATTATCTTATTTTCCCTTGTTTTAGTAGCTTGGTCTTTTCAAAGATTCCAATCAGAAATCATATCATTATTATTAATTCTTTCTGTTCTGATGGTGCTTGATAATTCGCTTTAAACAATTGATAATTCTATAAAACGCAAATATAAATAAGAAAGATAGTCAGTATTCTATGGGAACCTCCCTATCCAAATCAAACGTAATCCCTTATTTCTCCTCGTTACTGATTTCGTGGACACTCTAGCTATCCAGCGAGACTATGGACAAAGTACTCGCGGTTTTCAAGAAAATAGACGTTGATGGTTCTAAAAGCATCGATAAACAAGAAACATTGAAATATTGGTATTCTCGGCTGGTGTCCAGGGAAAATAATAACATCTCATTCTCCTAGGAAATCGAATTTTGCAAAATTGAATACCGAAGCGCTGTTTAAATCTGTAGATGTTGATAATAATGGACTAATTACCCAAGACGAGTGGGTAGCTTTCTGGGAAGAAGTAAAGAATTCTGGGCATACCGAGGAAGAGATCAATTTGGAGGTAAACAATCTCTAAACTTCTTAGCTTATTTACCAAAAACTTTCTTTAGTTGGATAATCTCATGGAAGGTCAAACCTGGGTATATTTCGACAATGTTAAATCAGAAAAAGAGCTAAAAGGATCCTCGCCTAAAGCGAAAAAATCTAATCCTGGCAGTCGAACAAATGTGTAGAAATGGCTATAAGAAAAAATTTTTGCATAGTCCGTGTTATTCTTCATACCTCTCCTCAATGATCTTTTGGTTTGTGTATAAGATAGATTCCAATTCAAACTTTTCGGACCTCCTTTAATCAGATGCTGAATATAATGGTTGACTAAGAAATGACTAATTCATCAAAATAAGCAAGAGACCGATATGTGTGGCACTTTTCAGCGCTATCTGGAGAGAACTCGAGCTTTGCTCGAGAAAGGATTCAGTTTTGTGGTTAATATATAGAGCTGCAAATTTGAGAGTTAGTTTCGTTGACTACAAGTCTGTAAAATTTTAGCTCAATCACAGAAAAATTTGTTTCAATTCAATCTCCCCTAATAATGTATATATGCCATCACTATTTGCCAATAGAATTTTCCTCGATGATTTTTTAAGTTTTCTCTAACGTGATGTCCATGAAATATTCTAACCGAGTTTTATTTTATATTCATTTAAAATCTCCTCATAACATGTCACTTGTTAAGAACTACTGCTCATTTTTACTTAATTGTCTTTTTTCACATTATAGAGTCCAGGTGGCAAATTGATCTTTTGGTCTGAAGGGAAGGTCTCATCGATGGTTCTATGTCTAATCTCTTCTCTGTCAGCACTCTGATAATCTTGGGATGGCCTTCCAAAAAACTCACTTGGGTCACTGAATCTCACCGGCTCTTCTTCAAATTCATCCGAGTTTTCAAATTCATTCATTGGAGGATTCTGTCTCTGGCTTCTTGTGTGATCCAAGGTGGATGAGAAGAACAATCGAGCTAAATTCGAGTTTTCATTCGGAAGATTCGACATTGGGTAAAAGCTTGTTTCTAAAGGATGGAATAAACCACTCATAGGAATGTTCTGTCGCGGAAAGATATTCGAAGCGCCAGTCTCGGAAAAGAATCCACTATCATCGTCTGACCCAGTGAAAAATGGATCCGAGTCCCATTTGAAGCGTTGAGGTGGCTGTCGCGTGTCCTGTCTAAAAGGAACAAAAGAGAAGAATTGCTGATAATGGCTTGGTTTGTTTTCGCGATTGGTCGAGAAAAGTCCGATTCCAGGGGTCTTTGACAGGATTGCCTGGCTATTGGAGCTAGGATTTTGCAAAGAAATTTTGGGCTCCTCTTCAACCTTGCTTTTATTCTTTGAGCCGGAACGAATTTTTTTGGGACCAATGACATATTGATCATCTATTCCTTTCCTATCATCTTCGTCATTTCCAAAGGGATTCCTGCGTGATCTGTCAGGAACAGGATTTCCAAGCATTTTCCGATAATTTCCAAAGTAATTGTAACGAGGCTCTTCTTCTGATTGCACGTCACTTCCTTCTTGAGAATATATTCCCTTCGAACTTTGAGAAATTTCCCGTTGCAGTTGCAGCGATGATTCATTCATGGATGGTAAAGTGGAAGTTTGCTGAGTCCTTGCTTTAGATTGATTTGTGTAAGCGGCATCGAAAGGTGACACAAAATCGGATCCTTTACTCTCAATCGATTTGTTAGATGCCTGGTTTTCCAGGACAACCTCATCAAGATCACGAGTCCTCTCATCGGCTGCTTGAGAATGACAAGATTTCCCTTGACTTTGTTTCATGCTCTCTCTTTCAGAATCGATGCTTTGATTCTCCAGCAAATCGCGGGGCTCTTCTTTCACCACGTCTTCCTTGTCTGTGATAATCTGGGATGTTGGTTGTGAACTTGTAGCTTGGTCTGTCTTGTCAGTTGGGGTTTGCTTAGGGACATAAACCTGAACTCGATCTTTGTTTCGCCGCTTGTCACGTGCATTAGTTTGATTGGATTTCGTATTATTAGAGTAAGTGGTCTTCTGAGTTGTTTTGACGCCTGCTTTGCTGGGGTTAGATTGAGTAATTGATTCTGTTTCATGCTTAGAATAAGAGCTATCATTTTTTGCGTCTGAGCTAGCGATATGCTCATGAGCATTTTTAGCAGTTTGGTTCTGAGAATGTCCTTCAGTTAACCTTTCGTCTGAGTTGGGTTGAGTCCCATCTTTAGGGTTTATCTCGCTCTTTTGCTCATTCTAATATTTGTTAAAGAAAAAAGGATATGAATATTCAATGCTGAGAGGAAGGTTACTTCGTCAATTTGAGTCTGGGCAAGCTCTTTAGAGATTTGTGGCGTTGCTTTTGCTTTGTCATCTTCTCTAGGTTTTTCCCATTGCTTTTGGCTCATTTGAGCTACAATTCGATTCTTCTGTCGCACCTCAGGCTTTTGTACTCTCCTTAGTTGGCTCTCAGGATTCCCTTCATCCTCGCTTTTGAATTGAGGTCTTATTCTTTTCTGAGTTGGCTGAGATGATTCCTTATAACAAAATTATTTGGATATATCAATAGAATTTGTTAACAAAGCACTACCTTGCTACTACTCTTCGGTTTGTCTTCTACATTTTCATCTGCAGAGTCCTTGGACATTTCAATATCTCGAGAACGCGGTCTCCTTCTTGAATTAGAAACTTCACTATCTTGCCAATCTTCCCAGTCCTGATGTTTCTGGAATTTTGACTCTCCTAACGAATCCAACTCTTGCTTGAAGCCTTCTGCTCTTTCTCGGAGTGTTTTATTTCTCGCCTTGGAACGGAGATTTCGAAATTCCTCTTGTAAGAGTTGATTCTTTTCCTCGAGAGGCATATCGTTCTCGTGGCTCCAGAATGATAGTCCGAATAATTTATTTCGTGACTCCTCATCTTTTCCTAATGACTTCAATCCGACTAGCGATTTTGAATGGACATACAAAAATCCCAGTGAAATTGCAAAAGCTACTCCAAAGATAGCTATGATATGTTTTTTGATTTTGAACCCGAACATATCAAATATACTGAAGAGAGTCTGAAAAGGCATTTGTACTTCCAAATCAAACTCTAACACTCCCTCATTAGTGTGAATGTATAATTCCCGCTTAAAGTGGGTCAGACTGGTATCAGGAATATAACTGATGAAGAGATCCTTTTCTTGCTCAGGCACTAATTCGAAACTTTCACAGGTGATTATTTTAAATCCATAAGCTTCACATCCCATATCCTTGATCGAGAATCTGTTCACAATAAGAGGCAAGTTGCCAGTATTTTTCATTCTAAAGGCTCTGACAAATGGGCGCGAGAGTATAATTCTCTTCAAATTCTGAGGACAATTTTTGCAGTCGCGTGGCTCGAGGACACCAAATTCATTCTTTTCTAAATGGAAAGGCAGCGTTCTTGGACTTTCTTCTTCTCCGAAGTTAAAAGAAGGCTAGTAGACGAAACACATGAGTTTAAGAAGTCAAAAAGATAAATTACAATTCTTTCAAAAGTGTCAACATCGTTAGACACCCTCTTCCTTGCCTCGATAAATTCTAGTTTTCCACATCCTCCCACAGTTTTAAGATGGATTGGATAAATTCCTGTGAGATTATTCTTCACATAAAGCGTCGCTCTTGCCGGCTTGATACGAGTTGGTTGGATCAGTATTGCAGGGAGCGTCATATTTGAATGAGGAGGAATCAGAAATGTAGTTTCTCTGACCGCAGGATTCAGGAAAATTTGTTGCTCTTGTAAAATTTCCTTGTACTCTGGGTTGAGACTGACCAATTCGGGTTTGCGAGAAACACGGTCCATGAAATCTCTCCTTTGTTGAATTTTTCGACCTTTCTCGATTAATTGAGTAAAGTAAACTCCTAACTTCTGTCTGATTGTCTGTATTTTGCTTGGAGAAGCCTCTTGCTGTGGAAGAGGCTTGGGATTAATAAAGGTCATGTAAACGATTTCCGCAATTTCTTGACTCAAAGGACTCGTCGTTGAGATCAATACCTCATGCTCTTCCTCAGAAGCCTCATATTCGGACTCTTCGCGGTCTTCTTCTTTTTCTGTCTTTGATCTCAAAAGATCTGAGAAATTTGATACGAATCCTTCAAAATCTTTAAATTTTCCAGAAAGACATGTATAGTTCGTGGAAACGAAGCTAGGTTCATTATCTATGAGCTGAGAGCTTTGTGTTGTGAAAGATATTGGGTGTCCTGCAACAACAAAAAAAATAGTAATACAGATATAATCTTTTTTTGTAATCCATCATTATTTACTCTCGAAGAAGCTTCCGAACAGATCTGATTTCTGTTGGAGTTCTGGTGCTATGAGACTATCGTACGTTTCAGTAAGGATACAAGTAGTTCCAATTTTGTCCCCAAGTTGCTTTAGCTGCTTGAGAATGAGAGAATCAATAGCTTGAGGAGTAAATGCATCTTCCGGGCCCAAAAAGAATTGAATGAACATCGGCAAATCAGATGGATTATGCACAGTAATATTTTTTTCGGTCCTGTGGTGTATTTTGCTGAGTCCAAAATCGACGAGTTCTTGCCCTAGAGCAGGTCTTTCAAGATAACCTCTCACACTAAGCTGCACGCTTTCAGAGACATCCGTCTCAATGTTTAGAACTGCCCTCACGTCGTTCCCTTGAGTGAGGGTCATATTTTCCCACATCTGGAAAATTTTGTCACTAATTTCGAAATACATTTAATTACCTCCTGTCCTCGTCGATAGTCTTGGAAATCTCCGAGTGTGAGACCATACAGTAGAGGACCTGAGAAATTGGTGGTTACAAGATAGCTTTCCTAATCAATGATTCATTCACATATTAACATTTTGTGTGCGAATTATGTACCTCATAAGGCTTATTCACTGGCTCAAAATATAATAAGGCAATCTCCGAGAGAATGTTCGGCTCCAAATTGTCATTGTTTGTAATCGTTGATACAATACTTGGATCGCTTGAAGTTATCGACCTGATCTTCAGTGGAACTTCAAAATTGGACCGCGCAGCCAGAGCTTGTTGTCGCTTTAGCCCCGGGAATGCTGGTTCAAAGCGAACAAGATTTGGAGAGAATGAAAGCGATCCGTGAACAGTTTTATATGCAACCGGAATTTGAGCTTCTTCCTATAAATTAGTTAAACCGATAAATAACTGCTGCAGGAGAGATTGAAGGCGAGTACGTTAGCAGTGGTGAATCTCAAAAAACCGCTGCCTGAGTCATCTTCCCCAACTTTTAAATTCAGAGAAAATATTGCGGTATGTTTAGGAGGGATGGCTAAGATTGGCTGTCTCTTCGACCCCTCGCGATTGATTGCTTTTTTCTCGATCGTAATGAAGCCGGTTTCATCGTAAAACGATTCTAAATACAGTTTGATTTTTGGCAAAGTGCATTTAAAAGTGATAATTGTAAGAGAGGTAGGGCTGAGATTGGTCACGTTAAATGTTCTCTTTCTCATCTGAATTGAAATGACTTGAAGACAAAACCGAATAATATCAGATTATTTTACTTCATTAGCAGCAATAGGACCAAAGTTCATATCAACCGCGCCGGAGTTGCATTCTCCTTCGTACAGCTCATCATTTCTCCTCATCGAGCAAAGCAGATTTTGGTTGTAGAAGTTCAATTTAATCAAGAAAAGCAGGCCTTCTGCCTCAAGTATCAAAAACTCTTTCGCAAAAGGATTGGGAAGCTCTCGAATTGCCGTCATATATGTTAGAGTTAGAAGCTTTTCCTTCTTTTGGACTCGAAATACTTTATCTGGATAAAAGTTTGTGTAGTTGAGCTTATCGGAAGTCGTGTTGAGTTGGTCAAAGCTCAGTTCAGTCATGAAATTATTAAATATATAAAACTCCTTTTGAACATTTAGCCTTTCCACACGATCTTTTCCAGTCACACGTGAAACTTGTTTCTTAATTTCTGTGTCAAGGTTTTCGGGGTTCTCTCCCACGTATATAGAACTATCGAGGTTAGTTACTAACAGTGGAGATGGATAGGTTGCAAATCTGTATTCCAATTCGATAGTTTGATAAGCGTCTGCTATCGCAATTATCCGACCCGTAAAGAAATTTGCAGCATTCACTGCAGAAGTTTGCAGGCGGAAAAGAGCAACTGTGCGACTGAAGACTTTTGGACGAAGAACTATTTGATCTTTTAGTTTGATCAGATTGACAGAAGTTCCTGGATTTGGCTGTGTGAATTTTAAGTCTGTTATCTCTACAGATTCCGTTGTCGGGTTGCTCATTCGGATTTTCACTTCATAGACAACCTAAGAGGTAGGAGCCATTTATATTATAGTATCAAATGAAAGCAGATTTTATACCTGACTATCACTGATGACACCAAAGTCAATTATACTGTGCGTGAAAAAAACTTGATTCTTTCTCACCTTTACTCTTATCTTCATGAACAATTTGCCTTGACTGGTGTCAACGACTAATGGAAATAAATATTCTCCGAGTTTTTGACCTTTAAACGATATCTCGACGAAATCCCTTTGGATTTGCGGAGGAATCTCCACTTCTAATGTTTTATTTTGGGCTTGCCTATTGGTTCCACTTTTTTTCTTTTTGTTCGTATTATTGGATAGAATCTTGAATTTCAACTGAGGGTCGGCGTCAATGCTTTTGATTTTAAGAACCTGCATTCCAATTCTCAATTAGTATCATGAAAGTTTAGTTCTCTTACCTCTTTTTCTGCGGGGTTAAAAATGGAGAGAGTAGTATTCCAGGTTTCTCCTAGAACTATTTCGACAAGTGGCATTTCATTTATCTGAAAAGCATTCGGGGTACCCTAATAGTTCGAAAATATTTATTATATTGCTGGAGGGAAAAAGAGAAAGAAACCTCTCCGATTATTGAAATGATGATGTTGAAGCTGGTTTCAATTTTCTGAGTCTGACTGTGGATAAACTGCGTTGGGATAATGATTTTTGATCTCAATTGCCCAAGTTTGAATGGTTTGAATCCTATCTTGATATTGTGTTTGAAGTCAGGTGTTATGGTGTGAGGATAGGTATGTGAATCTGCGAGAGTGAGCTGCGGGTCTGGTGAATGTACACTTAAAAGATGCAATTGCAACTTTTGACATCTCTTTTCTCCCGACTTGTCAGGTTTAATTGAAATGGAAACTGTTCTCTCCGACGATGTATATAACTCCCTTTACAGATAAATTGCTGTTAATTCTTTTCTGAAAAAGTGAGAATCAAATACTTTTCCTTGAAATCTATAATCGCAGGCTCCACCAAGAGACAATCAGCAAATTCATGGTGATAGCTATGAGAGTTGCTCTGGGCAACTTCAGGGAGGTAAGGTGGAAATGTTTCATTCAATAGCAGAGGAAATAGAGAGAAACTCCTGTTCTTCGGTGTGAGGATAATGTCAGTGAGATCAACTTTGCTGATGTGGATAGAATTTTCTTCTTTCCAGTCTTCTTTATTGACTGCGTTAATAAGCTCTATGGGCTGCAGCAGAATATCAGATATATTGGTCTATATCGATTTTTAATACCCTTTTTGCGTTGGAATGCTTCGATTTGAAAACATATTCTTGCCCTGGAGAGCCTAAATTGAGTTTAAGAATCAGTGAAGGACTCGTCTGCACTAATAATACCTTTCGCTGAGGAGGCTGGTCCAAATAGGAAAGGGCTAACAACGAAGAAAACTAAAAGGATAAATCTCATAATTTTTATATTCTCTAAGATTATTTTTGTCTACAGTTGCTCAATGTTTTGTCAATTAGGTGACCAGAAACGGACAATGTGATGATGATGTAAAAACAATTCAATTAGCGTTTCTCAGCAGAATGTGCCTAACAAATTAAAAAAGCGATTGCTCCATGTTGTATGATGTTAGAAACTTCCCTTTCATCAGATTTCGGACGTGAATTCGCTAATCAATAATCACAACTACTTTTTCTCCAGTTAATAACTTTTCTTTCCTTTTTTTCAATTTCTCTGAAGCATGGGGTCGAAGAAAACATATCGGATTATAGATAATAACTGCTTCGTTGTCGCAATTACAATAATAGAGTCCCTGCAATTTCCTACACATGGAGAAAAAAATATATATATTTTCCAAAAAAGTAAAACAACGGTATTTCTACATGATTTTATTTGAACCCGCCAAAGCCTCCCTGGTAATTCCCGTTATTACCTATTCAGGATCTCATGAATAAGTCATTTTTTAATTTACAATTACCATATCCGTAAGCTTGGAACCCTTGATTTACAGAATATCCGCCATTTGAGTTGAATCCTTGATTCGTAAGGAGACCTTGATTCATACCACTATTGAAGGTATTGGTGGTGAATCCAGTGTTAGGGCCGAATCCTGCATTCGCCCCATATCCTCCTTGCTGTTGACCACCAAAACCCATACTCGCTCCTGGTCCTCCAAGGTTGAATCCGACGGGTGGATTATCGAAAATCCTATCGAGGTCATCTTTAGTTGAATAAAGCTGGAACGCAGTCTGATTATTTTCCTGCTGAGTATTACGCTGCTTTCCTCCAGCAGCAGCTTCCTTACTAAGATCACCAAGATCAATCAACCCAGATTCAACTCCAGTAAACATCTATGGATGAGATGACCTGAGATCTTACAAATAAACAGCAAACTTACTGAGTTTTTCTTAGTTTCAGCGGTTTGGAAATCTTCAAATCCCTCGTCTTCTTTGTAGGTTTGCTTTTGAGTTGGAGGCATGTTCTTAACTGGTTGGCTCGTCTGTAGGTTATTCTGAAAATCAAAACCTGATTGTTGTGTCTTTGATACAAAATCGAATTGATTAAAGTTTTGAGAATCGGTATGAGTTAGATTAACTTGGTTGAAGCCTGCTTTTGGTTGCTGGATACTTTGAAAAGGGTTTTGAGTCTCGGTGTTTATCCGAATATTCATTTGTTGAAACTGACCAATAGGATACTGTTGTGCGGCTTGCTGTTGATATTGAGAATGGATAAACTGAGGCTGAGGTTGGAATGCTTGGTCCAGGGCGGACAGTCTCGCTCCTTGGGTCGCTGGTTGTTGTAAGTTTACTCCCTGGTAGAGAGAATTTATATCGATTGTGCCTGACCCTGTCGGCTTAAATTGATTTGTCTGGGTAGGATGTGTCGTCGGTGTTTCTCCCCACCAGTCAGCTATCTTCTGACCCGTCTGTTGCTGTGTGCTGGATTGCTGCTGGTTGGTTAATTGGTTTTTCCCAAGCTGTTTAGCATCTATTTCAGCCTGCTCCCAAGACCCTTAATATCAACTGTGTGATGCTATTTAAGAATAGCATAAGGCTTACATTCTTCATCAGTTTGTTTTTTCTGGGTTGCCTCAGACGCCTTATTCCAGTCAAAACCGTCGTCATTCTCTTCTTTATCAAAGAGATTTATCGGAGTCTTCTGTTGCTCCTTTTTGATATCAGCTGGAGACGGGATTGGTTTCAATCCTGTTTCTCCGCCAGATACTGAGGCTTTTGGTTTTTTTGCTAATGTTGTCAGGTTACTATTTTCATTAGAAAATTTGTTACTTTCATCCTGATGATGATGCTCTTTTATTTTTTCTTCAGGTTTGCTTTTCTAAGAAAAAACTTGCGAATCAGATTATTTTAGAGAGGTTACCCCTTCCTGCTTGCCTGCAGTCCTCCAGGATGAAACTTTCTTCACATCGTCATATCCACCATAATTCCCGAATCCTTCTGATGTTGTATCTTTAGAGTTGTAACCACCGTATTGGCCACTCGTACGCTCTTTGCTATGACTACCTGCACCAAAGCCTTCCATTTTTTCTATATCCCAAATGATAAATTATCAATGAGGCGTTAACATTGAATACTTCCAAAACCGTCACTTGATTTGTGATAACTGCCGTATCCTCTGTTAGATTCACTGCTGATTGCTTGCATGGTTCCATCTAGGAATTTTTTCTCACTACATATACTTTGTTTGCCAATAACTTACGGCCGATTTTCTCTCTCAGTTTTTTTTGCATTCTCTCTTTCTTCTTTCAATTGGCTTTCATCAGATAAAAGCTCAATAATGTGTTTGGACTTCTCCCGAACTAAGCAATAAAGCCAACACTTTAGCGAAATTCTCTCATCGTTAAAGTAAATACTTCCAATTCCACGGTCAACACCACCTTCACTAAATGAATAATCTTGCAAAGTTCTTATTTGATATATTTCCTCTTTGGCCTTTTGGGTGCAGCTGGGAGATCCATTTTTCAGTAAGTATTCTAGTAAGACGAGAGTCTTTCAAGTCCATATTATTCTTAATACTGCGCACCGTTGAAGATAAGTAATGTTACTTTCAGAACTCTTCTCCATTTCTTTCGATCGGAATTTATTTTTTTCCAAATCACTTTCATAATCGTATTGTAGTCATTGCTTTCAAAACATCATGTTCAGACATGAAGCTGAAAGGAAATCCAATCTTACTAGTTATAAGAGTGCTCAGCGATTTCTTGAAGGACTTTGGTTGGGGCATTCCAATTTTCGCTACTTGTGGCCTCTTGTAAAGTTCTTTCGAATGGAGTTTTAGTGACCTTGTCTTTGCTAACCAGAATATGAATTGTTAGCTCTATAAAGATAACTTTGGAGTAAATTACAGATTCAACGCTGCCCTCTTCGCTTGTTCGAGGAATGACATTTTGCGACTCGAAATTAAAATTTTGTTGTTGTTTAAAATATCCGAAAAAAAAAATTCGAGTGATCCGTTGTTCGCATAAGACTTCTCTCAAAAATATTCTGAGGAGAAAGAGTAACTCTTTATCTAAACGTTAAAGGTTCAATGCGAAGAGAACTTTAAGAAATTCTCGCCATCATGCAGCAAAATTAGGAGATCAAACAAATTTGAAGTTCATTCGGAAGTGAGTGAATTTGCTCTATCAGAAAATGAGCCCATTATTTTCATTCAAGTAGCTCTTACAATCATTACTAGCACTTGAAAATGAGGCTATTGAGATTAAGCTATCTGCCTTTCTACTCACAAGGCTCAGATTGATGAGGTTTTATATTTTAGTTCTCTAGAATGAATAAGGTGCTCTATCACTGAAGTATTTTCTTGTTGTCCAAACCGGCAACTTCTTTGGAAAAATTTCCCAATTTAAACTGGGAGCGGACTTTCATTTGTGAGAGATTAATTTCTGAAAAAAATTATTATAATAGACAGTTACTCAAACAATGGAGGCAAAACCCAAGCGATTTTTCTTCATGCAAGAAATTTGATTCAGCTAGGACTAAAGCATCGTACTCTTTATTTATTTACAAAGAAAAGCTGGTCTTGTAAAATCTTATCTCCAAAATTATCAACAATACGAAAATATTGGACTTAACTAAAAAATAACCTCACAAATCTATTTAAGAGATTGAGAAGCGCTCTGCCCATCGAAATGAATTCAACGTTAATGATAGATTTGGAATGAATATATTGCTTTTGTTGTTATATTGTTTTCAAGATTCAAAATCTTGTAACTTTAGCTGAACAAAATTTTTTGTAGAACAGCGCAACGTTGAATTTAAAAATGTAATTTCTTGAGCAAGTACTGTACCCCTTTCTATGGCTCTCTATCTCCAACTAATAGGTTCATTTAGACATCGAGATGACAGATCTTCAAACAGATATCCAAATCCTAGCATAGTTTGTAAATGATAAGCCTTAATGCTGTTTTTGACTCTATTGTAAGGAAACATGTAAACCTTTCACCCAAACCCCTTAGGTCCAACTGAAATTCTGCAATATATGGTAGACTAACACTTCGAGCGGTCTCTTCAAACAAAACTTGTTGGTTTTTGGGAAGACCCTCGAGAAATTTTCTTACATGTGTGCAATGCATTTTAGTGCATTTTTGTTGTTTCCGATCAGAATGTTTATCGCAGAATATATGTGTGATTATAAATAGCATCAGAAAAGTACAATTATAAAAAATTAAATTTTTTACGATATCCTGGTCTGATACTTTTCTAAACATGGAAAGCTTGAAAGTCACAAAGCAATTTGAGTGCCGTGTGCACCCTAAAGAAGTGATCCAGAGAGTCTCCAAAGACCCTTTCGGGCAGAACTCTCTTTTCTGCATTGAGTGTCTTCTCGAAACCGACAGAACTGGTGACTCTACCTTGATCAACATCAATAAGTTCACCGAAATCGTATCTCAGCACTTCGCAGGAATTAATCAGAATGCAGAGGTCAAGGCGCAAGCTCCTTCTCATTTGGTTTCCTGGCTCGCTGACGAAGAAACCATTCTGTTGAAACTTCAGCTGCATATCGAAAACGAAAAGCACAAGGCTGACGACGCTTTCAACTCTCTCTTACAAGCCTTCACTCTCATGTGCCATAAAAAGAAACAAGAGGTCTTCAAAGTCTTTGATGACCAGTATCTTCATTTGAAAGCCAATTTGGCTAGCTACCGCGGCAAGCTGCAAAAATATTTCCCAGAAGGAAATAGCGAACGAGAAAAGTTTGATCAAAGCACACTGATCAACAAGATCAATAGCTGCAATTCTACAGAAGATTTTGAGATGTACATTAAGCATCTTAAAGACGAGATGCTGGACACTAAAGTCGTATCGAATCCACAAGAACAGCAAAAAGAAATCTTGAACAATCTGGCCCAATTCGCTGATGTCGTTAAGGATCAAATGAAGACCTTCCCAACTATCAGTGTATATACTGAGCTTGAAGAGACCAACAAGAAATTCGAAGCTCTTTTGAAGCCTTTCCTTGAAGATTTCTCAAAGATTGATAATCTCATCTTTGAAATCAGTCTCGGAAAATTGGCTCTTATTGAATCGAAGATCCTCAAGGATCCTCGAGACATCGAGCTCCTTAGAAAATGGATTTCTCCAAAAGGTAAAGTCCAATTCAAACTGCTTTACCAGGGTTCTCGAGATGGATTCGGAGCCGCAGTGTTCCATAAGAAGTGTGACAACATTGCCGATACTATCACTATTGTCAAGAGCAAGACCCATAACAAGATCTTCGGAGGCTACACTGAGAACACTTGGAACGCGTCCAGCAACTATAAGAACTCAACAAAAGGTTTCCTTTTCTCCATCACTGAAAAAGAGAAATACAATCTCAAAGGCAATTGCAATATGTATGGCATTTATGCCAATGCTTCATATGGACCAACTTTCGGAGGAGGTCATGACTTTATGATCGCAGACAACTGCAACACAAACGCCGGATGCTACTCTAACTTTGGGCATACTTATGAAGGTGGACTAAACGGAGGATACGACCAGAACAAGCTCGCTGGTGCTTACAACTTCACCGTTGAAGAGATCGAAGTTTATCACGTTGATTTTGACGACACCGTTCCTGAGGAATCAGAAATATTGAAGGACTCTGATTTCAAGCAAATCAAGGAATGGATCGCCAAAGGCAAAAAGGTTGAACTTCAAAGACTCTACCAAGCCAGCAAGGATGGATTCGACGCGTCTGTCTTCCATGACAAGTGCGACAACAAAGGCCCAACTTTAACTGTCTTGAGGTCTCAAGGATTCGGAAGAGTCTTCGGAGGCTATACGACTGTCCCATGGGCACAGACCGGTGATTTTGCTCACGACAAGAAGGCATTCCTGTTCTCAATGGATAAGGGCAAAAAGTATCCTATTCTGGCTGGAGACTGTGCTGTCATGCACGGTAATGAATCTGGGCCTATATTCGGAGCGGGCTATGATCTGTTTATTTGCAGCAATGCAAATATTTTGGGTGAAAGCTCTTCAGCTTTAGGTTTGACCTATGCTTGTGATGATCCTGAACCAACCATCGCACTTGCTGGAAATCCTGAATTCATGCTGGATGAGATGGAAGTCTTCTTGGTCAAGGTCAAGTAATGATACCAAAAAGGTTAAAGCACTAAGACTGCTTCTTTGTTGCTTTTATAACTATTGATTCAAAACAAAAAGAACTACATATTTAGCAAAAATGTTTGAGTTATCTTTTATTATCTTTGACATACACGAAAGCGTTGATAATTTGAAATGTGTGTCAGATCAAAATTCAAAAGGGAAAAGCAATAACTAATCTAGAAAACTCTCTACTATGGTTAGGGTAATCTTTTCATGGCGAGCTTAACGTTTCATTATCATGGTTTTCAAATAAAATTTAAAAATTCATCTTGGTTGATTATCAATACATAATTCTCCTATGTTAGAGTTGTGCTTATTCGATGCTGAGCGATTATATGATGGAAATTCTGAGTTTCTAAATGATGAAAAATGAGGGAATTCTTTCCTCTCCAACAAATGTATGATATTCAAAATTAGGAACGAAAGTAGAATTTTCTTTCGAGCTGGTGGTTTGTTGTTGTTAAACTCGACGTGATTTTTCTTCTTTTTAAGCCTGAACTTACATTATAGATAGAAGAGAAAGCTCAAATTGGAATTCTAAATAAACTATCCGAACAAAGAACCAGGGACTGTGCCAATCTTCTTTTTCTTGATACTTGACAGTGAGATTGTCGGTCCAGAAGTAGATGCTGGATTTTGGCCTGGCTGGGTTGGTTTGTTAGCATCGCCAAGTTCAGTAGAGGCTGACAAATTCGACTTCCAGAAATCATCTTCCTCAGGTTTTGGGAGACTCTGGGAGAGCGAGGTCGTTCCAAAGATATTTTTCGATTGAATAGAGCCTAATGGGTTTCCGCCTTTCTTTATCGATTTTAAAAGGTTATGAGAGGGGATAGGACCTTCTTGAGCGCCAAACTTTATGCCTAAATTTTTGAAAAGTGTGAGCCGATCGGTTGTGTTATGTTATGATTTACCTGTAGGAGGTAGAGTTTGATCAGGAATATTCTTTGTAGTTTTCAAAGACGCACCTTCCGTGGATTTCTGAGTGGTTGCAAATGGTTTATTCGTGCTGTGAGTTTGAGTTGGAGAATCCGAAGTCTGTGGCGAAATGCCTTTACCCCAAGCAAGATCGAAGTCTGTGTCGTCCTCAAACGGATTTTGATGTTTTTTCAGACCCATAGGTTCCTCTGAAACAACTTTAGTCTCTTGATGAGGTAACTCTTTTATTTCGAGTTCGTCTCCAAATGGATTATGATCATCGTCAGTCTTTGGTCCTTCCAGCATCACATCTTGGAAATTGGGATTTTCTTTTTCTTGAGAAGCCAAGTTTTCTCCTTGATAAAATAAATGTTATTGAGGTTTACAAGCATAACATTTAATGTTATTTACCTTCCACAGCTTTCTCTTCGACTTCCTTTGGTTGGCTATCATCGATATCGTTCCAGCCTTCCGCTTCGTTTTTATTAAATTCCTCAGCAAATATATTGTTTTCAGGCTCTTTCATATCTGTATTTAGTAATTACTGCTGTTTCGATGTAGTATTTTTACCTTTGCTCTCCTCCGCCTTGGTCTGCTCATGATCTCCAGAGATGACGTGCTTTTCTTCGTCTAATTTGGGGATGCATCATTTTAGACCAAAAAATGTGATCTTATTACTTTTATGATCCTCAACTTCTTGTGCGGGAGCAAATTCAACAGGTTTTTGTTCAGGTTGCGTTTCTGTGTGATGTTCCGGATGGGTTGTCTCAGTGCTGAAAGGGTTCCCATGATCTTCGTTGTGATCATGCGAAATTTTTTTAAAAGGATTTCCTAAAGGCTTGCTCTTAGGCACATGCTTGATACCGGAAGATGGATTAGTCCAATCTTCGATTTGGGATGGTTTGTTTATTTCAAACGATTTAGACACGTGGTGCTGCTCTTCATGGGTATCATGACTGGTGACATGTTCTGTATGCTGAGTGGATAACAGAGGTTCGGAATGCTCTTTTTGTGGCTCTAGTTCTAACAGAATTCATAAATAAATGCAAATGGCTGCTAAGTTACTTTGAGCCTCAGCCTGACTGATAACTGGAGACTGATTTGGAGAGAACTGCTCTTCTGTGCTTTTCACAGATTTCTCTGAAACAGAATGCTGCATTATAGTGTCGGGTATTTCATGATGGTGATGTTCATCATGTGACTGATTTTGTGGTTCAGAGGTCCTCTGGAGTTCATTTTGAGCCTCTTCATTTTCAATATGATGTACATTTGGCTTCTCAATTGAATCATTCGCAGCATGTTCTTTCTCTTCCGTCTTATTATATTCGTCATCAAAAGAGTTTTGATGTTGAGGTTGACTCTGGTTAGCAGTGATTTCCTTTTTTTCAATTTGTTGATGCTCAATCTTAGTAAAAGAATAAATTTTAAAGTCATTCTTTATTGGACGGATCTGAAACTCCTTCAGTGGTTCAATTTTCTTCAATTCCACTTTTTCAATTGGTTTGATTGGGTGACGCTCAAAGTGCAATTTGTTTGCAGGCTTAAACTCTGAGAATTCTGGCAATTTCACGAAATTAGTCAAAATTTGCTGATATTCCTCTTCGCTAATTTCGTCTTCAGGGAAGTTTAAGTTATCAACTTCATCATTTTTCAAATTTTCTATTCTCGCGGAGAGCTCTTTTTGGAGTTGTTCGACAGTTGTTTCAAGAGCATTATTTTTTGAATCAACAGACTTGACCCTAGTTTCATTCTCCGCAAATACTTGACCGGTTTCTTCTTTACCATGTTTTCGTAGTCTCTCCAATTCAGCTTTCAACTCTTTGTTCTCTCTTTGAATTTTGTCTAGCTGTTTTAAATAAGACAATAAACTAAGGATGTTGATCAACCGAAGTCTCCTTCTGTGCTTTTTCATTTGTGAAGGTAGCATTCAACTGCTCAAGTTTCCGCTTAAGCTCCTCTATCTGTTCGGATTTTGCTTGTAGATCCTTATTCAGAGCTTTTATTTGGGCAGCTTGCTCTGAATTAGTATTGCTAGTCTGCTGGTCTGATCGTTTTTGTGCAGATGTGGCAGCAGCTAGTTCTTGTGTCAGTCTTTTATTTTCTTCTCTGAGCCTTTGCAACTCTTCGTTCTGTCCACCACTCAATTCTTGTTGAAAAAATTAAACTTTAGCAAGTCTAAGCGCGATTGATTATACCATGCGGAAGATTTTCAGGTTTTTTCACTTCTGCTGATTTTTTGACGTCCTGCTGGTGTTCTTGAAGAGGGCTCTCTAAAACTCAATTACTAAAGTACTCGCAAGATCAAAATCACCTTTTGCCCTATTTATTCCAATCGTGGGAGAATCACTCTTTGGAGGACTCTGGGTCTTTTGCTCTGGAGTCTCCATCCCAAAATCTTCGAAGGGATTATCTTGAAACTTCGCAAGGCCCTATGCAATATTGTTGATCGAGAATGAAAATGGGTTGTCTACCTGATTTTTCGGGGTAGGCTTCTGAAATAGCGTTGATGTTGTAGGCTACATTGTAGATATAACATAAAAGAATATCGGCTTTGCTTTACTTTTGGTTGAGTCTCACTCTCTTGACTCCCAGCAGGCTTTTTTATGAAAAGGTTCTTAGGTTGAGTTAGCCCACCTGTCGATTGTCGAACTCCTTCATTTTTTTCTATACTTCCAAAAAAGTCGTCTTCTACTTTGTTCTGGTTGTCGAAGAAGGTTGGTATGACTCTCTGGGTGACTGGTTTTCCTTTTGCTGGCAGCCCTTTTTTAATGTTTGCTCCAAATGTAGGTATTTGAAAGGGATCAGACATATTTGACGTGTGAAAAAATTTTAGAAAGTTTATGGAAATATTTTATATCAAAGAAAATGAGTATGGATAGAGTCTTTTTTCCTTAACGACTCTCCAAATTTGATGAGTCTCTCAAACCAAAGAATTGTCTTCTCTCGGAATTACACATATCGAAAGCAAGAATAACGCGACAAGAGTTAAGTAAGCACATTGAGAATTCGGGAAAAGAGGAAGCAGAAAACAAAAATTATCATTATTCAGCCTACAATGAATGAGAAGGAATTATTGATTGGTAAAAGTAAAGTTTCCTATTCGAGCAGCATTCCCATTAGAGGAAAAATAAAGTCTGAGGCGTTAGTTGATTGAGGCTACTGGCTTTTCGCAAGGGAAGTAGGCTGATCTTGCATTCATGAGTTCGCCTGAAATGTCTAATTTTACTGTGTAATACTGCCCAGATGAAATCATATTCAATATTAACTTCACCTTTACGGATTTCTAGCTCCTATTGTATTTGAGAGGGTAAAAGTTTTTCAGGATTTTCTGGTATATTCTTTGTGCTTCGCTTTAATTATATCTCTAGTCGATAGCCAAGGTCAACTATGGAGACTGCTGAAATCTGTTACTCTCACTATGAAACATATAAAAGCATTTTTCTAAATATAATCTCTTCGAGAGAGAGGGAGATTGAATATTCGGTTTGCATGAATTCACAAATGACAAATGAACATTGGAATTTTCTCAAAGCTCCCTATGGGAGTAGTAGAGCTCCTTAATATCTAAATCAGAGTCACGTAAGAATTAACAGCTATCTCCCTTTGATTGATTGGTCTTAGTCATTTTTACCCTTTACATTTGGAATTCTCTATTTTATGTTTGCCTCTTTTAAGTTATCATCAAACGTGTTTTTTCCAGAAGCCAGTAATAAAAACCGAAGCCTTCTAAAATCTTGACTTAAAATCCTAATATTTTCTGGCCTTATTGTATTGTCATCCAGAAAGGCCTGAGATCGTCCACTTCACTTAAGAAACCATTTGAAATAGCTTCTATTAACAGTCGGAGCCAAACTTCTCGCTCCAAACAAAAGTACCTACTAAAACCATTTAATTATTAGTTCTCGTGACCTTCAGCTGCTAACTGTGTCTCAAAGCTTCTCTCTCTCTGAATTTTTTTTTTTCTTCAAAAGATGGCTCTTCTTTGGTCATAGAACATAGAGTTTTAGCTTTCATGCTGATTATAAAAGAAAAAATCAGCAATCCAAAATCATTCTGAACAGGAATTAAATTCCTGAATTTGACTGTTTTCATCATTTATTAATTATTCCTTATCAGAAGAAAATCAAGGTTCAACAATGGAAGATAGCAAAGGTCAATTGCCAAAGGCAATTCAGAATAAAGGATCTAAAATCCGCAAAAAGCCCAAGCGCAACATCTCAGCGTATCATATCTTCAGCAAGGAGGTAATAGCTCTACTATAATTTTAAAATAGAATATTTGTCTTCTAATATAGATGCACGCGATGTTGAATGAAGCACCTGAAAAAGTGAATCCCAATAAACGGATGGCATTGATTTCGGAGAAATGGAGTAACTTACCACCCGAAGAAAAGTATATTTACATGGAAAAGGCCAAGCTAGGTACAATTTTTTGGAATTATTTGTGTTACCTTAAACGAGTGTAGATAAACTGAGATACCTGAATGAACTGAACTATTACTACTATTCTGCACCATCAGCTGCAGCAGAGTCGACGACGATAAAGCACAAACCGAAAAAGTTTGGAAACGCATTTACTTTTTTTTTGCGAGACAAAAAAGAGCAATTACGACAGAGTCAACCGCACTTATCTATGTCTGATATTATGAGTCTGGTTGCCAAAGAGTAACTCATTAGTATTCTAAGGGATAAACTTAAGTCGATTCAAGGTGGCGAGGAATGAGCGAATCTGAGAAACAGAAGTATATAGATGCGTCAGAAGAGGATAAAAAACGCTACAAACGAGAGATGAGTGAGGTGTATGAAAGTACTAAAAAAACCGGCAGTAAAAGCAGAAAGAAGAAATTTATCGAGGACGTGCAGCGATTTGAGAAAAATGCAGACAATTCGATCAATGACACTCGTGAAAATCTGAATCTGAAAACAGCCAAAGACCGGCTTGAGGATGCTACAAACAAGATGTCAAAGCAAGGAAAAACTCTGAAATTTGAAAAAGAAAGAGAACAGAACAGATCGACTCGTTTACCGTCTTTGGTATGCGTGCTTTTTTAATTGAACATCCGAATGAATAATTTCATTTTACTGTTAGGAGATGGAACCGAAGCTTGATATGACCAACTCTCCAAAGGCACTGCCTGCACATCTTCATTCCGCGAATCGAGAAAATTCCTTTGAAAACAGCACACTTCCGAAACTCGAATCAGGAGAACTCACGGCCCAAAATCCACCTCCGTCAGAAAATGTCAATAATGCTTTCTCAAAAGACAACTTCTACCAGAGAGGAGATTCGTTTGATTTGTTTAATTTCGCGCCAAGAAATAGCCAGATGAACTATCAAAACCTTGATCCACTTCCAAGACTTTCTAGTTTCAATTCGTGTAATGAATAGTGATAGTACCTTTTCCGCCTAACTGATTTATCTTTTAGTGACTTTTGGTCCTGGAAACATAAACAATGACGCAAATAATAATATTCCCAATGCATCGAACTCAGAAGATCAGAAAGATAAGGGAAGGGATTATCTGAACGGAGCATTAGCCAACGCTCTGAATGCCGTTGGTCCACTGTTTCCCACGAACGATTTATTTGGAGATAGTCATTCCTTCAATGTGAGCGCTTTTTCATTTTACCCTTGTCTCATAAATTGAATTAGACAACACAAAAATCTACCCATAACGACTTTAAAGACAATCATTATCAGTAGATTCAGAACGCTATTCACCAGAGTATAAAGCTAAAGATCCAAGGAAACAATTTTATTTTCTCTCACATTTCTGTATATATTAGAAAATTTAACAACCGGCTTAATAATTTATGGAAATCTACTATGACCCTGCATGTATAAACTCCCCCTACTAAAACTTATGAATGTATGTATATATAGATAAATCATAATTTAATTTTTTGGTTAATGAGTAAAAGACAAATGTATAAACTTTTCCGCCCACAATTGGTCGTTCCAACTTAACACTAGTGCCAGTATCATGTGTCGCACTAATTTAGACAGAGAATAGGAATGTGTTGCATATGGCTTCGTTTTTTTCAGCAAATAATGATAATTATATGGGGCCACAGGGAGTAGAGGAAGTTTGTTGTCTGACTGAAAAAAAAATAAAGATTAAGCAGTTTAATGTCTATATATTAATAATTCTATTCGCGTGTGTTATGGAAAATTAGAGATTATCCTGCAATATAATAAATTTAAGCTAAAACAAATTCTCAGATTAATTTATTTCATTATTTATCCGGAGAGCCATCTGATCCTTTTTGGTTCGTTGACTTAATCTCGGGTAGGCCTTATCTTTTTTCTTTATAATTTCTTTGCACCAATCGATTAGTTGCTCTCTTTGTTCATTTTCAATTATTCTTTGAAAATGAACTTGCTTGTGATTCTCAATCTTGTCACATGTATCTTCTATCTCTCTATATTCAGGTTTTATGTTTTATTCCGATCGCAATAATAATATTATTACTTCTGAAGAATGCCATTATCATCTAGCTCAATACATTCATTAATAATTTTCCCAATATCTTGCCTTATCTTTCGAGAGTCATCTTTATCTTTTGAAGCCTTTTCGTTGGTCGAAAATGATGATGATTCTATACGTGAGTCTGCCCGAGGCACCGCTAATCGCGTAAATAACTGTCTTTGAGCTGTCTTTCCCATAGCGACACGGGCTGTGCGGGGAGATTTACGGAAAGTGGGTAAATAGATACTCTTCTTTTCTCTGTTGAAAGACGTCTCTGGCTCATTCGCAGCAGACAGTCTTAAATTTTCTTTGCCTGCTATAGATCTTCTCTCTGTCTTATCAGAAATGCTTTCTTTCACCGCAATTGTTTCAGAGCCGTCCTGACCCTGAGTAGAAACTCGCTGTTTTTTAATAGAACATGTAAAACTAGAACAAGAGAAAAAGATTGTATACATAATTTTGAGCTTCAGGTTCTTTCGCATGCTGGATGACGTCTGGGCCGAACAAGCGTTTTTCAGCAACATCCGAAAAATTCAAATAATTTGAATATTTATCAATCGATGGAGAGAGGTCGTTCGGATCCGTCAACATTCTTTGCATTCTGTAGCTAGAAAGCCCCATTTCGAAAGATTTTTCTGGCATTGATTCTTGAGTGAGCAATATGTGTTGATCTCCAGTATCTTCTTGAGGGGAAACGCCATTATTGCTGCCGAGAACTTTCAAAGATCCTTGGTTATGCTTTTTCTCGAAGAAGCGCATAAATAAGTCTCTGCGGTCTGGAAAAGGTGCACGAGACTGCTTCTCTATGGACTCCTTGTAAGCTTGAATGCCTGATTTCTTGAGTATTGTTTTATAACTGCGATCATCCCAGAGCTCGTTCACATACATCACTCCAAAGTTCTTCTTCCAGGAAAGGTCTCTTTGCTTTGCAACATTCGCAAGATTCTGAACCTGCTTCACTGATGAATTTCTCCCAATCGCCTGGTAATCGGGCTTAGGTCTTGTCTCTAAATCATCAATTTTGCTACGACTTTTCAAAAATGTATTGAAAGTGCGTTGACGAAGAGCCATTTCTTGATTTCGAATGATATTTGGCAAGTTAGCTGGGGTGCTATGAAAGTCAGCCACTCTTGAGTTCAAGCTGGGAATGGGATTAGCGTTTTTGCAGGAGGTCGAGGAACTTTTTAATACAATCCCAGGAGTATCTGCATGCGTTATTTTCAATGAGGGAATGATTGGGTTGTTCACTGTATGATGCTGATGTGTGCTGCGGATAAAATTTTTGGGTTGTGGCGAGTTGACTGAGGGACTAGGATTTTGAGTCATGAGAGGAAAAGGCTTTTAGATTCACAGGGTAGGAGCACGTATTTTGTCTTTAGCCTGAAAGTTTATGTGTCTGTTAAATCAAACAATACCGTTAAAATAAAAGTATTATGTATCTCTTCTAATGAGAGAAAATTTTGATTGAATTAATAATTCTGACTTGAAGTAGCATTTGTCAATAATATCTCTCTCTTTATTGTGATCATTGAATTCTCGCAAGCATATGCTATTCTGGATTAATTTTTGTACAATGCATGAAGGAACTCTTCAACAAATCATTCAAAGTAGAATTGTTGGCAATTTGCTTGCTCCAAGGCAGCATAATCAATATTAGTACAGAAAATGAGCATCAAGGCTGACTTTGAACATCTATTGCAATTACTCTTTGTGGAGGGAGACGTCTTGCGAGGTTTAATTCCTGATATTAACTGTATCCTATGAAAAGTGATTGATGAGAGAGAAAATCTACTCGAAAGGGAAACTTAATTTTGAAAATTAATATCTTCTCAAAGCGCTATCTCGACATAAATAGCATTAATATCATTATTCCAAGAAGAAAAATTTTCGAAACTTCCTTGTTCCTGAGCAGTCTTTAGATTAATCAATTCCTCACCTGCTTTCAACAAATTATAATTAAACTCATATCTATTTGGAATGGAATCGAAAAGTGAGAAGATATTCGAACTAAAAGGGAATTTTCTACTCGATGGTACACTCTGCTGTTTTTAAACTCTCAGCAATCATTGATAGGCCACTTGGAGCGTGAGAAGACTCCATGTTTTAAGGACCAACCGATCCTTACGGGCCACAAATTTGCTTTAATTCAAGATCTCTTGCCTCACTTCACTGTTAGCTTAGTATTCCTACCATTTGAAGTAATTTTTTCACTGCGATTGTAAAGCTCATCAAAATAACCCTAGCTCACAAAAAACAGATGCAACACCTTGCTTCAGATTCATGACGAGCGTTTCTCTTTGACTCTGTCCTTGAATCTCTTCAATGTCATCCAATTAACCTATGCTTCACCCTTCGGTGCGGTTGAGCACTTCGATTTTCCAGACTACCATTGCGTGCCGCATAAGAAACATCGACTTCAATTACTCATTGAATTCAATTTGCAAAACCAAACCGCACAAATCACAATAAAAATTGGAGGAAAGAGCCAGAGTTACAAGGTTGGCACAGGAATTGGAACGCACAACAATCAACGCACCAAATCCAAATTTTCATTGGGCATTCTTGGGAATAACGACTCTAAATGTGCGATGAAAGGAGTCGTCAAGGATTTTGTGATTGAGAGTGCCAATTCTTTGCCTGACATAGTTGAAGAATTTCCAAATCACGAAATTTCAGAGCCTTTTATGACTCCTCTCTCCAACTTTTATCAGCTCCATCTTTGGAAGCCTGGAAAGGATGAATTATGTAGATCTTATGTTCCTTTGAACACAGCAGTCAGTCGCAAACACGTAAAGCTTTCATTGTCTATTTCTTTATCTTATCTCTTTTTAAGAATCAACCAATGGCACTCTCTTGTCACGATATGATGGGTGGATACAAAGAAGATGCTTGGACAAACGGCTTTCACACTCAGTAAGGATAGCAAAATTGAATTTAATATATATATTCCATAATTTCTTACAGCGATCACTGCTATCGATTCCTTCAGTGGAATTATATGGACTTCTTCGTTTACTTCAGTCATGAAAGAGTCACAATACCTCCGCCAAACTACACAGATATTGCGCATTCTTTCGGCGTGAAGTCGATAGGAACTTTAATCACAGAATGGGAAGAGGGAGAAAAAGAAAATAAACTCCTTCTCGCAGGCGATGTTAAGCTTCGTAAACTTGAGATGTCTACTTTTGTCTGAAAGTTAATAACTTAAGCTAATGGCAAGATCATTAACATGGGGAAGACTTACTATGCTGATAAATTAGTCGAGATTTGCAAATACTACCGATTCGACGGCTACCTCTTGAATTTCGAAGCCGGGTAAACATTACTGATCATTTGGCAAGAGTAAACTCCCTTGTTTCAGAGTTGCCAGCAGTTCGCAGCTGAGGGATTGGGTGAAATATCTCACTGAAAAAATCCACCAGGAGGTACCTGGCTCAGTCATTATCTGGTACGACAGTGTCATTTCAAACGGTCAAGTCAGATGGCAATCTATGCTTAATCACGAAAATAAGGTTTTATCTAATATCTAGAGGGAAAATAGACCATAATTTTGCTTTTATATAAATTAAATCAGCCATTCTTTGAAGTCAGCGATTATTTCTTCACCGATTACAAATGGGATGATAACCGGGTTAAAGCGTCTGCTCAAAACGCTGGAAATCAGTCTCTGAAGGTCTTCCAAGGTATTGACATCTTTGGCCGTGGCTCGTATAAAGGAGCTCAGTGGAATACCTATATGGGAGTTGACGTAATTAGCTCTTTTTTGTTGAGAAAAATGATATCACTCACCGAAAAATAGAAATGCTTGGAGAATAAACTTTCTGTGGCGTTTTTCGCGAATGGCTGGACATACGAAAATAATAATGGAAGGAATACGAGGGAAAACTTCTTGAGCAATGATGCAAGACTTTGGCATGGAGCTCATGTGGTGCATATTGCTGACACAAACGGAACTCTGGCTGGATGTGAGCTCGTCTGCCTGACCCATTTTCTAACTAAACTTTTTAGCAAAGCAATCTTGGGCAATAGACCTCGCAGGAGGAAATGGCTGGCAAGAGATTGAAGAAGATGGCAAAAAAGTTTCTGTGTAATTTAACTTTAGAACCTAACTTCTTCTGGTCTCACCTCGGGTTATTACGTAGAGCATCATTTGATTATTGTGCGAAGAGTTTGAATATAGACGTTTATGCGTTGAATCTCAACCTGCTGCAGAATCCAGGTATCCTTAGATTCAGTATAAGTGTCAAAGGCACACCTCCAAAAACTAATGACTTATGGGTAAATTATCAGCTCATTCGTTGAAAGATTAATTATATTCTGCGCCATTTTCTGATAGGTTGCTCTCATTGAAGGTTACTCTCAAAACGGATCAGTCGTATTGTCGATAGATTCATTTTCGAAGCAGCTGGGCTACGAAACTAATAAATTTTTGGGCCCAAGTAGTAACTGGGAGAACATACACAATTATATGAATCAAGCAACTGGAGAATGGGAGACTCATACTCTCGAAATTGATTTCTCAACAGTAGATCCGAAAATCCTCAGCAGTTTGAGATACCTCAGAATTGCATATATGGGGAAGGATGTTGAGTATTGGCAAGGACATTTTGGAACTCGTTTTAGAGATCAAGTTGTCACTTTCTCAGGAAAAGGCGGTGCTAATAGCATCCTCCGCAGAATTAAGGTGAGACACAAATCATTTATCACTAATACCTAACATAATCAATGTTTCCTTGTGTTATATATAGGCAAGAGCTTACACAGACCTTCCTCTCTTCAGCTTCTTAAATTATGGCTGTGGTGAAATCTATTGCATTGAAGGAATCAGAGTCAAGACTGAGCACACTGCTTATAACAATCTCACAGAATATGATACTAACATTGACATGGAGTCCCGAAAGGTGAGCCATTTACTCCTTGGCAAATAATTATGATGACTTTCACCTTCAGATTTTCAAGAGCGCCTCTACCGAGCCAAGTTCTTGCGAGAAGGCTTTCTACTTCAAAGATAGCTGGAACGGACCATCTTGTGTTAATATAAGAGGCAAAGTCTCAAATGGAAAAGTATATAAAATCCTTTTAAAAAATTTTCTAATAATCGTGTTCATAGGTGCAATATATCCATCTCTACAAGACTCGTTTGTCCATCTCAGCTAAAGTTGTCGCAAGACTTGTTGTAAAAAATTTCCCAACTTCGGTAAATTTCATGGAGGCTCTGGCGTTAAATTAATTTATCAACTTCTTAGCTGAAACCAAAACTCGGGTTTGTTAACACATCTAAATCGCTTCTGGAAGGGGAGATGGTGTCTTCAACAATGAGAGACAATAATTGGCTTGATCTAAGATTCGCATACACTCCTCAAGAAGGCTCAACACAAAAGATAAAAGATATATATCTTGCTGTGGAAAATCAGTCTGGAGAGCTGGTTTGACTTTTACTCTCCGTTGCTTTTGTATGACCATGAAACTTTGTAGGAAAAACTAGATTTCTTATTGGGAGAGATTTCTATTGCGTTGGAAAAGGACGGATACGTCCTTGATCCAGTAAAATTCAAGAATGTACAGGTTGAAACGGTGGCGATACAAAGTCATAAAGACTTGAGAGATCCTCTAAAATCAAGGAAGTTCAATGTCTATTGCAAGATTTTCAACGACGAAGAACTAGCAAAGAGGGTCAAATTCATCCGCGTCTTCCAGTAATTCATATAACAACTTGTTTCGTATTTATTAATTTATTTTTCATTCTATTTAAGCAATGATAAATGGGTGCTGACAACTCGAAGCCCAGTGTTTCTTCTCGAGAATCTGACTGCCGACTCGGAGCAGCAAAAGGAAGCGCTAAAGATCCAACTGATCTTAGCGAGAGGAATCCGACTGAAGCTCTCGGAAATCACTCCGGTGGTCATTGAACACTCAAAAATTCACAGCCTTTTCGACCAATGAGTCTTTAGTCAGGGAATTATTTGTAAACTTGGGAATTTAAGTACAAGAAATATAAATCAACATAAAGATTAGAATTATGGAAGAAATTACAAACTGATTAAAAAGGAGAATAAACGATGAAATTATTATTACTAGTGATTGAAATCATTTGATAATTGATGAACAAACCCTCTTTATTGATGCGTCTATTATGAAATGGAGAGCAAAAAAGTGAGTTGTAATCGATTTCACCAAGCCTATCAGAGAGTGAGAACATTCATTCTTTACTTCAGTCCTTAAAATTATGATGGTAGACTATTTGTAATTGATAAATTCCGAAATTTTCATTAAACTACTTGTTGGTGAGCTTATTAAACATCGGAGGGAATTTGTCTGTCTTTCAGTCCAGCGAAATGTAATGAAAGTCAAGAGAGAAAAAAAATACATTATCAAGCAGCAAATCTATTAATTAGAATTAAATTTTGTGATATCATCTGAAATTCTTTGCTCTTTGGATTTTCGTTCACTCATGCTATTATCTATCAGCTTGCTTCTTATCTTGACTGCAATAAGCATGCGATTAGTAGCGTGCTTTGACATTAAAGTAGTTAATCAATACTCTTCAAATTGATATTGAGGATAAATTTAGATATTTATTTTATACAGAGCGATCAATCTACAAAACAGTGGCTGGCAATTATGCCCAAGAAAATTGAAAACTTTGTTATGGAGTATAAGATTGGCGCAGGCCAATATGGTGAAGTCTACAAAGGATATGACAAGGAGACTGGCCAAGAAGTAGCAATCAAATCGATGCCAAGGAGCCTATTCCAAGGAAAATTCAAAGAGCTCTTTGAAAATGAAGTGAGAGCACTTAAAACCTGCAAAAATATCAATATAATCAAAATGATTGATATCAAACGAACTTCACACAACATTTATATGATTTTAGAGTATTGCAACGAAGGAGATTTGAAAGATTATCTAAAACTCAAAGGCAAACTTTCTGAAGATGAAGCTGTTGATTTCTTAATACAGATTTTGAACGCATTCAAAACCTTGGTGAAATATAATATCATGCATCGTGATTTTAAACCCGCTAATGTTTTAAAACACAATGGGATTATCAAAGTTGCAGACTTTGGATTCTGCAAATTGCTTGGAGAAGAAGGTAAAGCAATGACGATGCTTGGCTCTCCTTTAAACATGGCACCTGAAGTACTCCTCGGAAAAACTTACGACAGCAAAGCAGACATCTGGTCTATTGGGAGCGTATTTTATGAGCTACTATTTGGAACTCCAGTCTACAATGTCTCCGACATCAAAGAACTTGTAAAGCTAGTGCATACTTACGAAATCGAGATTCCTAAGAAAGGGCACACTGTCTCGAAAGTCGTCGAGCAGGTACTAAGAGAAATGCTAACAATGGATCCAGAAAAGAGAATTACTTGGGGAGAGCTTTTTGGACACAAGATTAATACTTATCGTGATGAGAAACTCAAAAAAGACTTGAATACAAGTCTTAATAACTCCTCGAAGCAAAATCTTCGGGAAAATATGAGTAAGTTCTATATCAGCACAAACAGAGTAGTACAACATATGCAAGACTATAACAAGAAGTCCCAGATAAATGAGTATACACGGCAACTCGTAAAAGGCACGGCCAGCAAATCGTTAGTCTATGATGGTCCTGCTATTCAGTATTTTCAAGATAACGATGAGAAAGAAGAAACGAAAATTGAAGACCCAAAAGATTCCAATTCCGATGCCAATTCCAATAATGATGCGATGAGTGACTTAGAATCATCAAAGGTCAGTACTGGAACCGCTCTTCTTGAAAACCGAACCAAAATGATTCAGAAAAACTCGGATCGTACCCTGCATGAGAGAAATAAATGCGCTTTTTTGGGGAGTCTCGCTGACGAATCCTCCACTGTTAATTTGAAGCTCTCAGAGCATGCAGCTCTGGTTCTTATGAAGAAATGCAATTATATGGTAGATATACTCAAGCGCGTTCTCCAGAAGGGTGATAAACTCCTTCTTAAAGTGTATTCGTTGGAGCAGTGGGAGACATGGATCCAGACAAAGGAGTTCGAAAACATTCTAAAGTATATTACAGAAGAAGAGGAGATCTTTCAGGCATATTACAGCTCAATCGTAGAGAAATTTGAAGAAAAAGACAAGTACGACTTGGACTTGATCCCAAAATTTAAAGAGATTGCTACATCAGAGTTGGATAAAGAGAAGCAACTCCAATTTGAAGAAGTATATGTGAAAGTTCTTACAAAATATTTGGGCGATGTTTTGAATGAAACAAATTCTCCGGGAAGGACTCCGGAAGATTTGAGACTGCTCTGGCAACATGCGGATAACTTGATAACTGCCTTGCTGTTAGAAGAAACTTTTGCTTTCAAAGACGAGCTTGACAGGCAGTTCAACTTTACAAAATTCTATGAAGAATTACAGACACTTGATATAGATCTCCTCAAAAAAAGAGTGAATCAAAGACTAGGAAAACTTAAAGTCTTATAAAACTTGGTTAGCTTTTCAAATAACTTTTAGAGCTCAGCAGCTAAATATTGTTTTGAATTTACTGTAACGATTTTGCTCTCAATGAAATATATCAGTAACATTCGTAAAACGTTAGATTCTTTATAGAGAGTGCTACCAGCTTATAGTTCATGCATGACCTTGGTTGCCAAAAACATCAATAGCTGAACTCATCAATTTGTTTAAAAAGGCTGATCTCATTCAAGTTTTGAATTTGAGTAAACTATTTTAAGTTTTAGTGATTGAAAGTATTAATGGTGCGGTGGAAGTTTCGGAATTCATTGGTACTGAATAAAAGAAGTCTTGAGGCATCAAGGTTAAAAAGAAAAAGCGATCTCTCCGATACTGACAGAAGTTCTTTCTTTCTAACCATTTGATGGTATTTGACCTGCTGAGTGAAGTCAAGAACAACATGAGAGCTATTTGAGTGGGGAAAAAAATTTGTTCTTCTTCGCTTCTTTTGTGGATGGCGGATATTCGCAAAAATTTGTTGTGTTCAATTAGCCGACAGCATGGTTTGCTTTATAATATTAATTTTTTTCAAATATAAAATTCACAAGCAAACACAAATAAAGAATTGAATTTTTGGTAAACCGAGCAGCTTCTTATGTATTGGTATCTTTCTTATTGGTAAATGGCATTTTAGATTTGTTGTAACAAAGAGAAATGATTGCTTTTATCAAAATCCCTTGATAGTTGGAAGAGCTGTAGCAAGTAAATGTGTTAACGATCAGATAGTGAAAAAATTTTTTGCTTATGGTACTTTGGTAATCACTCGAGCACCTTTAATTAGATTCAAGTAATAACTTACTTTTTTCAGATAATTCGAATAGATATCCATTTATATTCTGATGCCTACATTTTTCATTACTATTAAATAGTTTCTTTCCAATCAGTCTGGAAAAAACAATAAGCTACTAATAGAGCATAATTTTGAGACAAAAGGACCTGAAATTACTCAAATAAAGTAAAACATTGTCGATCCAAATAATAATTTGTTCTAAAATATACATCTAGTTCTGTTCACTATTTTCTCTGTTAAACTAAGTCAATCATTCGCCATAGTGATTTCATGCAATTTCTCTCACCGAGAGAGATGTTACGAGCAATTTTGTTTTGGGCTAATATTAGATAGTATCCAGGAGCTTGAGACCCAATTCTTGAAATCACTATGTTAGTCAGCTTGTTACTTTGTTCTTACCAACTTTAGTTAAATATTTCCCTTTCTAATATCATTTTAACTCCTCTCAACAGATGGTGATGAATATCAATAATCAAACGAAAAAAGTTAATTATAGCTAATAACAGATATGACATTGTGCAATGGCCTTTTCAAGAATGTCAGCTGATATTTTACATATAAATATGAAGGATATATGCTTGATAATAAACACAATTGCGGTTATTTAAATTCGGATTTAAATTCTAATTGACCATACCTCTCAACAAGTCGGGCATCACATAAAAGAGATACCAAAAAAATTCATATCACTTTACCTTTGCTTGCATAAAATTATTTTATAATAGTCAACTTCTTTGTCAACTTATATATCTTTTTTTTATTATCAAATTCTGATATCAATATTTATTTAAGATGGAAAAGGAAGCTAACAATCCGGTTGATTTGAGCTCCTTCAAGGGCAAACTGACATCGAATGAGAATTTCAAGAGAGTAATCTCATTTGCCACAACAAGCAAAACCTCCTCTCTAATCTTGTTACCTGCCGCCTTCGGAGTTCGATTTTCTTGTGTTGTTGAACTCGACACTGATGACTTCGAAATCCTTACGGTTGAAGATTTAAAAAAGTTAATAGAGTCTTATTTTGAAGGTTTCTACATAGGAATCCGTGAAAACTACTATTTGTACACTATTGATGAGAAGAAGCCTCTCAGCTCGTTCATTGATAGCCAACCACTTTATTTCGTTCTTTGGGAACCATTAGAAATAAACATGCGATTTCAGAAGGAAGACTTTGGAGACATTGAACCACTGAAGCTTAAATTCTCTCCAGAAGATCTAATGCTTAATTTCGTTGAAATCATCGAAAAAGCCACAGGACAACCTATTGATGGTCTCAGCGTCTCCCTCGATGATCAAGCCATCACACTTGAGAAAAAAGATGAAGGAGAAAAGCCTTCAGAAAAAGAAGACTCGATTAAAATGGATGAAGAAATTAAAGAACTTGAGGTCCACAAACTTTCTCCAGGGGATAAAGATAGTTTGACCCGACAGCTTTCTGGGTTTAAAAAGCCAACTCCTGGAAAGATGGGAGGCATTGTGAAGGAATCAATCACTGTACACAAAGGGATCACTGTTGAACAGTTTAAGAAAATGATTCTTCCAATCTATGGTGACATAGCATTAAAAGATGCGATCATCTTCGTTGCTGGCAATCAGCTTCGGAATCATAATACCCTGGGATATTACGACTTTCGAAATGGAGAAAATATTTCTATATCAACGTTCAGACCAATCCTGCGTAGTAAAGACCAAGAAGATTTTAAGACACCTTTTTATAGCAAAATGAGGTTTTCTTTTGATAGTACTGAGAATCTAGTCATCAGAAAGAAGAAACTAAACTTTGAGCCAGCCAAACTAAAAGTAACTCTCAAGTTCCTGATGAAAAAGGAAGCTGATAGAGAGATCGAAGTTGAAAATCATATGCTGATTGACCGTTTGAAGGAGAAGGTCGCATTGATAGTTAATATGCCACGCGAAGATGTAAGGTTTGCAATAAACACAGGAATGTCGAATCGAATGATTGAAGACGGAATACTACTGGGAGATGCTGGAATAGTGAAAGAAGGGATGGTGCTCTCTATCGTCCCTCCTCTCCGCGGTGGAGGTCCAATGCCTAGTTTTGTTGACGTCAGCAACAAAGCAGGAGTGGAAACTCTTAAATTTTCGAAATCGGCTCCAAAATGGAGAATTGCCTGTCCCGGCCTCTGTCTTGAAGGTAAATGTGAAAATTATGATTGTGATGCCTATAATCAATGGGTAATCATGAACAAAGGATACGGGAGCTTCGATCTAGAGAATGACTACTCATCTTGTCTGTGTCCGATTTGTAAAGAATTAACTTTGTCTGAAACGTGTGGATTTACCAAGTGCATCTACTCTTTCTCGGGAATCAAGCGTACAGACGAAGGAAAATGGGAACGCTATTCTCAACAAACATGGGAGCATGTCGGCGAGGAATACAAAAGATATGATCCCAAGAAAATTGGAAAAGCTGAATGGAAGCGGCTAAATATCTACACAATTGTATATGGAGACAATGCTTATGACAGACCTAAGTGCCCCTGCTGTAAAAAACATGTCGAGCCTACAGACGAAGGGAGACAACAACTTCCTTGCAATCACATCTATCACAAAGAATGCTTTGAATCTCTAAAATCTCTGACTGAGACTGTATGTCCCTTATGCTACTTGTAAGAGTTCATAAACTTGTTAGGAAACAACCTTACAAAGATTAATATTTTTCAGACTCTTTTATATTTTTTTCAAATATTAGAAAAAGGATCTTCATACCAGTATTCAGACGAAGAGTCATTTCAACAAATTTGATAATATATTTCGAAAGAAAAACAATTCCGTGAGTTGATAGTTGTTAATTTAGAAGGAATCGCAAGCTGATAGCTGATAAATTACAAAACAAATGAGTACGCACATATTTACATAATCATCTGAGAAAAAATACTTCATTAGATATTCTTCTTCATATAGGCACAGTAACGTGATGAGAGACCACATCTAGAACAGTATTCTGAACTAGCATCATATCTGATCGATGATCTAATTACATTGTCGGTTGCTTACTAAATAAAAATTCGAATGCGCTTTTGAGGATATAAGAATTATAATGCTTTCCAATTTGTTCTCTCATGATTTTCAGCACCAACATTCTCCGATTAATCCTTCGAAGAAGCCCAATTTGATAGCATTTCTCAGTAAAGCACACGCTCAGGCCGCACATACAAGACTCTGACCCCAGCAACTGATAATACGCAACATTGGAGTTTTCATGGGAATTCCTCATGGTTAATTTTTCGACTTTCATGTCGCGATAGAACGCCACTTGTGCTCCTTCAGGTAAAGTATAAATTTCTTCAGTTTTTTTGTCGTCTTTCCTCAATGGAAAATGGATTTTTTTTTCATATTTGCTGTTCATTTCTAATCCCTGCATGAAACCCATACAAGCAGAAAATAGAAGTTCCTTTCCGAGATTTCCATACATATGAACATGATTTACCGTCAGTATAGTCGCATCATGTGAAGCGACAATTTCTCCTGTGTCCCATTTCAGAAACACCATGGTGCAAGGCCTGTCTTCAAGTATTAGTGCTAACAGCGATCCATTGTTGCTCGTAGTTATTTCATGGATACGACTCCCAAAGCTTTTTATCATTTTATACTTTTTCTCTTGAGTATATAGCACAGAGAGAGTATTTTTAGAGGTTAAAGCAATGATTTGATGGTCCCGAGAGATTATCGTAAACCTATTGTCATGAATCAATGGACAATTGCTTAAAATCATCTCGCCAACATTTCCAGTTGAAGCATTGATTTTTAGAAGAGGATACATATTAAGGTTTTCGAATTGAATGATCAGCTCATTTTCACTTATTGGGAAAATTAGATTCGCCTTAGGCCATTCATCTCTGGAATCCGCAATTCTCAAAAGAGTTTGATTTCCTGCTATGTGATATATCAAATACCGTAAACATCCTCTTAGAGTGTGTCTCACCACGAAGATTAGAGTTTCAAGTCCCATAAAATAAAACGATTTCTCCCAATCCTGCTCTTTGAGCGCAGGATCACGGTATTTAATTTCACGGTAAACGTTGTCTTGCCAGCCAAGGCCCCATTCATTCGTTGCTAAAACTACCCGAACGTCCCCGGTTTCATAGTTCCAGAAGGCACAGTCTCCTTGCTCATTCAGACATGAATACGAATTCTCAGCTATAGTCTCAATATCCGTGGTGAATCGGAGGGCAAATTCATTAGATTCAAGGCCGACTCCGTTAGATGAGAGAACAAATTTCGTCAAACTCTGCAAATCTGCACCCTCAAGCTCCGTGGGGAGTTCGTCCGCGACTGAATCATCCTCATATTGCGGCAATACTTTTATTTCCCTCTGTATAATGAAAGAACTCGGACCTAATGGATAAATCGCAGTTATTTTCTGTTCAAAAAATTCTGAATTTTCAGCATCATAAGGGTAGGTGTCTTTGATAGCTTCTCTATTTTGCTGAAAGGCGTGTAAGTCCGAATCGAAATGTAAGCTCGTTGCACTATTTTCTTGCACCAAAAAGAGGTATTCACCCACTTGAGTCGTCAGATGAGAGTTTACGAGCCCATCACAAGTCACTTTATAGCGCATATGCAGTTTTGAGTTGTCATCTGAAATGTCCCAAAATATGATGCGTAAATTTGAGCCTTGCGCAATCAAACGAGACTGTGGTAAATAAAACAGCTTGTTAAAGGCTTCGTTAGCAATCCGGTTTGGCATTGCCACAATAATTTTGCCTCCTTGAAGATCAAATAAATCAATAATCCCGTTTTGGTATAGAAACACTATTATCGAATTTTTTTGGGTTGGAAGGTCTGATTTCAGAGGCTTTCCTGTATTATTGGAGCAATCAATAACACCTCCAACAATTGTTGAAATGAATTTAACATCGACCGGATCAGAGCGGGATGTATATGAAAGATATTTCATTTGCCTTGTTTGCCACTTGATAATTAAGAATCTGAGGATACCAGTTTTATTTTCGTAGATCGGAGCTAATAAAAACTCGTTATTCAACTGAAAGACTCGATGAAAAGACGGTAAAAGCATTTGGAATGATTGCTCTTTATAGTTCTGAATTGAGACAAAGATGATTTTATTGTTGATTTTCAAAGCAAGTGTGTTTGAAGCAAGATAAAAGCAATATTCGATGTTCAGTGGATGCGTTTTTGCAATAAAGCCCAGCTGCTTCAGTATCTTAGGCAGTTTATAGACGCACTTCAGGCTGGTCTTTTTTCGATCAGTGTGATCGATTAAGAGCAAATTATTTGCTCTTGTGAGCGCCAGAGCAGTATGATTCCCAATATCAAACAGTTCTCTAATTTCTTCTTTATTCACGGGAAAATCAAGCTTCTTTCTGACATAGAGGACGTCTTGAAAGCAATTTGGCTTTGTGTTTTTCGGCGACAGATCACTTTCCATGCTGAGAATTAAGATTTCGTACTGGATCTAAATAATATTTGAATTTTTAAATTCGGTGCTACTATTTGTATTGAAAAAGATCGTGTGTTCGCAAAACAGAAAAAAGACTTGAGAAATCATTTCAGATTTGTAGGAAATTTTTTTCCTTGTCCACCGACTCGATAAGAAATTAATTTGCATTTTGAGCAAATTGAATTCATTGGGTTAAGCCACCTATGTGGGAGATGGGTTATCGAAATCACCTATACACATGAGCGAAAAAAAAAGTCTGATTAAGGTGAATGGACTTGAATGATCAACAGGCAGGCAATGGAGACAAATTGAATGTCATGCTAGTCGTCAAACCTTCTATTTTCCCATTGCCTATATTCAGTTGGGCGCTTTTAATAATTGAGCGAGTTTTCAACCATATGCTACGAAACAGGTTGAAAATGCCGACTGAAATCTTACACTTTGAAATGAGCATGAAGTTCAGCTTAAAAAAAGATTCGCCCACGAATATCAGAATTTCGCTTTTCTTTGGTTATAAGCACTGCGATAGCTACCAACGAAAACGCGAAGATCGAGATACAAGCAATTTATTAAGCATTTAATACTTTTTGAATCGGTTTTGATATCAGGGATTTATTCAAGTTTGATCACGACGATGCTTAATTTTTCCGTACTTTTTTTATTTATTCAATTCTGAATAATCCATCCATACATAATTTATCTATTAATTTTAAGTTAGTATAAATTACTTAAGTACCCCTCTGAATTTTATTAAAGATCATCCGATTTTGTATTTTATTGAGTCTTTTCGAAGCGTTTTAGAGTTCTCACAAAAACTCACACGGTAGCAAAAGAAACCACGCTCCATATCCACATTTCACGACGACTTTGCACAGGCACTCTTGTCGTTTTAGAGATTATCCTGTCTTTTATTATATTCGAGTTATTTCTGATGGACAGCCTTTTGCCGATTATTAATTTTGTTAATTGGAATTTGCGACATGGATTCAATTGACAAAGCTTCGTTGCTAAGCGCAGACGGTAATCCTAAGAACCAAGAGGCGAATCTAAATCCAGGGCAGTCAAAAGGCGTCTCTAGCTCTGACTTGTTCAACATTAAGTTTTTGAGGGCCACAGTTATTCTCGAATTTAGCTCTTCATTAAAAGCTGTCTTGCAGTTTAACGAACCAGCCACACGTACCTCGGGATGGCTCTTCGCGAAGCTCATTCAGAGACTCAGGGGTCTGACTGAAGATCCCTCTGTTCAATCAAAAATCGATACTATTGTAGCCTTGAAAACTAAAAATCAGAACCTCCTCGCCGATGTACTGCTAACGATGGACGACTGCCCTCTCTCTTTTCTCGAAAAGCACACCTTGCTTGTCCCCTACTTCGGAGCAAGCGCTCGGTACTGTGAAGAGAGCATTACCCCTTTGATTGGCGTGAAAGATTTTGAATTTGTGAAAAGTCTTGGATATGGAGGATTTTCCAAGGTTTTTCTTGGTAATTTGCTTTGTGTGAATTGATGATGCTAATTACTGAGCAGCTAGGAAAAAAGACACCGGGAAATTTTACGCCGTAAAGCAAATAAACAAAAATGAAAGTACCAATCAGCCCAGTTATGTAATAAACGAACGAGACATGCTCCTCGAAGCACCTGAAGCATTTTTTTCAACGTTGAAGTTCTCTTTTCAAACGGTAGCTAACTATTCTCAATATTATTTTCGCTAATGAGAATGATTTTTTAGACCGACAGCTATTACTTAATCATGAAATTTTATATCGGAGGGGATCTTCATAATTACATTCTTCAGCGAAAAAATCTCACCGAGAAGAAGGCAAAGGAGTTCTTCGCACAACTATTAGCTGGACTTGACATTTTACATAAAAATAAAATCATCTTTCGCGATTTGAAGGTAAAAATTCACCGATCGAAAATAGAAATTAAAGGAGCATATTTTAGCCTGAAAACGTATTGATTGATGAAAGAGGGCATCTCAATTTTGCAGATCTTGGCTTTTGTAAGAAAGTAAACGAAGAGGACTTACCGCTAACAACGATTTGTGGAACCTTGGAGTACTTATTAACGGTTAATGTATTAGTGCTGACTATTACTTACTAGGTTCATGGCTCCAGAGTTATTATCAAAGCAAGGGTACGATTTTCGTGCAGATTTCTATTCTTTAGGAGTCGTTTTATTTGAAATGCTAACAGGAGCGCCTCCTTTCACGCGAACCAAGCTATCCAGAGCTTGTGTTGAATTTGAAATTTTAAATACAATTCCATCGATACCTAATCACTTAACCAAAGATTGCAAGGATATCTTGGCGAAATTGCTATTGAAAGATCCTGATGAAAGGCTCGGGGCAAAAAAAGGCACATTAGAAATCATGGAACACCCTTGGCTTCAGGATATCAACTTCAAGCTGGTTGCTGAAAGGAAATTCCCTCAACCAACACTGCCCCATTCCAATTGGAACGGAAAAACCAAATCGACTCAAATATTTGTAGGTAGTGTTGAAGAACCGAACTACAAATCTCGACTTCGACGTTTTAGCTTCCGCTGTGAAGATTTACCAGAGCGAGAGAATTATTCTGGTCCAAGTCGGCACATGTCAAGCATGTCGGATCGAAAAAAGCCAAGCTTTCTGAGGACAAGCTTAAATCAAAATAGTGAGACTGTTTCAATGGACTCAAGAATGAAATATCTGCCGTCTCCTCTGCAGTCATCTCAAAAACGCAAACGAAGCGATGGTACCTTCTTTGCTACAGAAGATTTTTCTGGCTCAAACAACAATGAAACAAGCCCACGAGCATCTTTGAGACCCAACTTGCTTTCAAAAGATTTGTCATCGAGACTTGTAGAGTTTGTCGAGGGGTTGACAACGAGAGATTGTGACGACGATATAGGTGATGATGATACAGTGACGCTTCTTGATGGTGCAAAATCCGCATATAATTTCAAAAGTCTTGTGAAGATGTCGATTAATAATCTTTCTAAAGGTGACATAAAAAGTGGCACCAAAGAAAAATAATTGTTAATTGATGACCTTCAAAGCACATTTGATTAGAAATTAATACAATTATATTTTTTTATTTTTTTTTTGTAAAGCAGTTTTTCTAGAGATATATTTTCGTAAATTCATACATCTATACTAATAGTTATTTCCTGCCAGTTCCATTATCTAATGTACTTAGTAATCTCTTTGTAATAAAGACGTTCAAACTGACAGCAAATTTCACCTGCTTTGAGTACATCAGTGCTAACTTACTTGCTACAAATCAAAAAAATATTTTTGTTGCTTCCATCAAGGCATTTATTTCTGCGAAGCAGTTCAATTAGGGCTTTTATACAGCAACGATATTATCTACAATATATCGTCTACGCTAAGTCTAACTTTGGAATCAAAATATGAATAACTTTTTCGGCCCAATAAGGAATTTGATCTTTGATCATATTTGCTTCCTGCAAGAGAACTATGTCAAGGAATCACAGTAAGAAAACAAATGGCTATTAAGTTAAATAATACCGTTTCCTTCTTTCTCTCTTCCAGGAAGCTCAATTAGCATGCTGCCGTACCAGAGCATGCATAGCATTTTATTAAAAAGTTCAGTCTATGACAAAGAATGAATTTTTTTCAATTCAGTCATAGATACTTACATTATTGAAAGATTCGAGAGCAATTCTGAAGAGTCTCTCAGCTTTGTCAAACGATTTCACGTTTCGACAAAACAACGCTAATATAATGAGATTGCGCTTTATGTTTTCAGGATCACGTTCTTCGAAAAATCTTTGGGACATTTTAAGCCAAAACTTCGCTTCCTGAAAACGAAATGGAATTAGGCTGAGGATAAAAAACCATTGAGTGCAAGATTACGTTTTGTTTGTCGAACGTTGCTTCGAATAAAAATTGACTTATATTTAATAAAACGGTGCCTGTCTCAGGTCTCTCCATAGGGTTACTGATGGCCCCAGTTTCCTATACAATATCAATTTATTGATGTGAAAAATATGATGTGTGGCTACAAAATCTTTATGATTTGGAGGGATGAAGGAATTTTGGTCAAGTAGTGATAGTAAGGCATCTTTCCTAGGTCCCACAGGCACATTTTGGACATCCTCAATATCAGATATTGAATTCTTTAGCAAAAGGATCGTGTTCTTGAACTCTTTATCAATTAAATCATGGCCATATTTAAGGTCTCTCTGCTTTTTTTCTTTCAATTCTTCATCCGATAGTTCAGGATTTTCCAATTTAAATCGAGGGACTCTGTGCCACCAGCATGCCATTGCAAGATTATTCAACGCGTATCCTAAGAATTTTATGAATTATGCTCGATTGAAACAAAAAGAAGAACCTTTGAGTAGGTTGTTTGGTTCCAATGCTATACATTCTCTTAGTTTTGCCTTTGCTTCGATACATTCTCCAGTCATGAGGTAAGCTGTCTTATAAATGGATTAGATACGGCTACTGAGTCAAAAAATCAGTTACTCCCAGATTTAATAAAAAAGCTCGTTGGTAGTAAGTCAAGATTTCTGATTTTTTGCTATCTTCAAGCAGTGATTTTCCAAGTTTTATTGCCTTGAGTTCGTGAATAAGCACTGTATTAGCTTATTTGCAAGTAACTTACTCTATTTGGATTCGTTTTGACACAATGTATCAGTAGGTTGTTATAATCTTTGAGTAGCTCAAATGCAGAAGCGTTTTTGGCAGTTTGGAGTTTGATGATATCATCAAGCAATTTTTCTGCTCGGTTGTACTTCCCTCGATTAACGTTATTTGCCACTAATCTGCATTATTTCAAATCAGCCTCTATCGAAACGCGTTTTTACTTTTTGAGAATAGCAATATGATATGGATATTGCTTTTCAGTATCAAATCGCTTGAGAGTTCGATAAAAATACTCATCTGATAGGTCATATTTCGCCTCTGAACTGTATTTTATTGCAGCAACATATTCTGGAATCTTGTTTAGCTCGTTCTCCCTTTGTAAATGTTGTACGTTTGGATCAACTGCAGGAGCTCCAATTGGTGTTTCGTCCGCCAAATCCTTGGTGGTGCTGTTGAAGCGGATGGCTGATTGTACTAGTCTTAAAAATCGAAAAGATTTTGGGATCTGCATTTATCTGCTTTTAATCGCGTTACAAAGTTTGAATGACTACGACAAATAAAATCTTAATGAAATACCTACAAAATCTTCTGCCTTCGCTTGTATTCCAAACACTCGAGATCGGAACGTTTTGAGAGAAGAAGCAAGGCGCTCAGCAGAAGAAGAAGAGCTAAAGTTAGTGTACTCCACTCAATTTCAGAGCTGACATCCATGTAAAACGACAGAATATAATACTTTTTTTGTTTAGTCAATGACTCTTGCTGTGCTACTTTCAGCATTGTGATTATTCTTTCCATTGCTGGCTTTGGTGGCTTCTGATCTATTTAATTATTCTCAAAATGCGTTTATTTCAAGAAGGATATCATTGTCAACACTTCTGAAATCAGTAAAAGAATTAAGCCAGTATACGTAAAATTTTACATATAAGCAAATAATTGACACGGAATCAATAGCAAATAATAAATATATATCATTCCTCACATAAATGGCAAAGTTCCTCAAAAGAATAGCAACTGTTCCCTACAAATTTATAATCGAGTTACGATTGGACAGCATAGAACTATCCAGCAGTAACACGGCTCCTGGCAAGCTTTCTGTTGTTTTCAAAAGAGGTAGTGCATCTTGTTGTTGTAACATTTTCTCATTTTCTGTGGAGGTGAACACAAAGTACAAACGAGAAATACACCGCCATTAGAGAATGGAATTGCTCATTTTAAAGAAACTCTGCTTATGCCGGCAACACTATACCTCGATAAGAAAAAGAATCTTTTTCTTGAGAAAGAGGTACTTTCTAAAACTATTCTGTCTCAACTAATAGCCATATTTGGCTGCAAGGCTTCTCTCGTGGTTTCACTGATTAATAATAGAGGAAGTAAGATAGTGGGAGTCACTAAAATCGACCTAGCAGCCTATCCGAATCTGAATATAAAAGGTAAGGACCTGTCTTCTGAGAAATGGGGGTTCATCTTGTCAACTTCTACTGCTAGAAAAAAGGGACTCTCTCCCAATCATCAGAGCAATGGATAAATCATCGAGAATCAACTGCACTATTAAGATATTAAAAATGGAGGAGGTTGATACCAATAAGACTTTAGGGTAATATCCCTTGGATGGAGTAGAATGTTTCTAACTCTACCATAGAGATGAAGACTTCATTGAGGAAAGCAAGAAAGGAGATCCTTTAAAAAGCTCACGTACAAATTACGAGTTTGAAAAGGCAATTCAAGGTAAGAATTTACGTCTCCTGTCAGTTTCTTAGACATGCTAGATGAGATAGAGGCAGAAAGAACCAACCATCATGATGAGACAACGGTCTCTGTAAAGGCGAAATCTCTTTCTCCATATAGGCCTACAGCTGATGGAACCGTTGGAGAAAACGAGGGCAAAAGCACTCCCACAAAGGCAGGTGACAGGAAACCGACACCAAAACATGCAGATGAAAAAGGTCGAAAAAGTAACATTCGCACCGGAGCAATTACTCCGAGAGGTCGGATCTCCAGAACACCAAAGAATGCCCGTGAAGAGCGAAAAGAAAAATCTCCCATTTCTAAGTCCTCAACAAAGACTGTAAGTAGAGAGGAGTATAACCGACTTAAAGATTACGTTGATGAACTTGACTATAAAACAAATGTCTACCAAACGGAAAACAAGGATCTTCAAAAAAAGTGTGACAAATTGCAAACTCAAAATGAATTGTATCGCGTTGAAACTGAGGGTTTGACCAAGCAAGTGCAAAATCTGACAAATCTATACGATACTTTGAGTAATGATCGAAGTAATCAAATGATCGACAAAAGAGTAAATCCAAATGATTTAACCAATCGAATTGACAATATCGCAATCCTCATTGTTAGATCGAGCTTGAAGTCAAATTATATCAAGATAGAATCTCTACTCTGGAACAGCAAGTCCAGATATACAAGGATAAAGAAGATTCAGATTCATTTCTTAATCACAGCAACTCGCACGATCTTTACTCCTCAATAGATTCAAAGATTTTGAAAGCGATCAAGGTGATTAAAATTTTTTGACTGATTACTCACCAGAATTGTCTGTAGCAAGAGAAGGATCATGAAGTTCAAGAGTTGAGGAAAAAGCTGATGGAGAGCGAAGTAACTGTGAAGAGTCTCAAAGAAGCACTGCATGAAAAAACTTGCGAACAGCCTGAGCAGGTAAGCAAAGGGTTTTTCCATAAACTAACTCCTAGTGCAATTAGGGCATGAATTTGGCAGAAAAAATCAAAGAGTTGGAGAAGATTATTGCTGCTAAGGATAAGCAAATTAGCGAGCATGTTCAAACAATAGAGGATTTACGTGATGAATTGGTCAATTCTCAGATCCCCTTAGACTCTAGTTCTCAAGAAGCTACGCTTCTCGCTGAAAATCAAAAAATAACTAGCGAATACAACACATTGAAGGCTAATTTTGATAACCTGTCCAACAAGCTTGCAGCATTGGAAGAAACTCAAGTAATTTCTGCTCAGGAAATTGCTCGTTTAGAGGAAATTGTGGCAAAGCAAAGAGCTGATATTGAAGCAAATCATAAAATCTCAGAAGAGCATGAAAAAATGAAGCATACATTAAAGGAGTTGGACGGAAAGGTTAAATTGGCTGCGCTAGAAATCGACAAGTTAAAGGCTGATAATCGCAAATATAAAGATCTTCATGAGAAATCAAGTAAAGAAGCCGAGAGCTTAAAAGTGAAAGCTAGTCAGATGTATGCTGATAAGGAGGAAATTGCAAGCTTAAAGCAACAAATTGAGAATCTGAATTCAACTATCGAGGATCTGGAAAATAATGTTTCAAAAACCAAGGTAAGCCATTTGCTTCTGTTTTGTTGGTCTAAAGGAGGTGCGTAGATGTGTTTGAACAATACATTGATTGAGAAAGAAGCGATCGAAGTTAGACTTCAGGAAAATGAGACACAAATGAAAAGCCTGACAGATGAGCTAAATAAGATAAGCGAGGAGCTGATGATGGCGAAGTCTAATCTTGGTTCAGTGCTAAATACGATCTTTGAACATGGTGGAGCTGATCTACTTGAGCGCTGCGAGAAAATTATCATCCGAAGTGATCGCGAATCTGAAACAGGCTAGGTGTACTTTTGGATTATACATTCGCATTAGATAAAATTGTAATGTAACAAATTCGAAACAAATCTGCTTCATTTTAAATTGTTTGATAAGTAATAACTTTAGGGTAGATAAGGATGAATAAATTCCAAGAAAAACTTCTTCATGAATCGTATAAATTTGAAAAGTTAGTAAATGGAAGAAGTTATTTGGGAGAAGAGAGATAACGAAATTTTCCAATGGAAAAGGTAGTAGCTCATTCTCCGTTTTCTCAACCCAATAACGAAACTCGCATATGATTTTAATTGACTATTATTCGGCCTCGTAAGTTCAGGATATGTCAGCTTTTCTAGTATTTTTGATATGACCACAATAATAGCCGCCTTCTTTCGGTCGCTTATCACACAGTTCATTAATATTGTTTATCATATCATCTTTATCATAAAAAAGAAATGTTGTCAATACATCTTCTGCAAAGCTTGTGAAAGTTGCATGAACTGGCTTCTTGAAAAAGCTTTGTTAACTAAGCCGTATTCTCTCCTCCAAAGTCTAGAGCGAATGGATGATGCTTACAGCAGAAAAATTATCGATCAATTTTCCAATTAAAATTATGTAATATTTCCTATAAGACTAGTTTATCTAGCAAAAACCATCCAACAATTAAAAAAAAACAAACAAAAACCATATATTCTTTTCACTCTTTGATACAAGCAGCTAAACAATAAGACATCGAAAAATATGTTTTCCTAATGTGTTGTGAAAAAAATCAAAATTTGTACGATTGGTCTGCGAAGTAAGGCAATTTTGACTGGAAAATCTTATCTTTGTATTTATAAAGCAATGAATGAAGCCAAATCTCTCTGATATATCCAGACTCGCCTTCCTCATCGAATGCCGCTTCACTTTTTTCATCTGTGTTCTCAATCTTCTCCATTTTGTTGCTTGATCCTTTCTTCTCATTTTTTATCTCCTCTTCATTCATTGGCGAATTTAATTTTTCAACATCATCAGCAGCTGTCGACTTTTCTTTATTTTCAACCGTTTCTTTTGAATTTTTCTCCTCATTCTTGTTTTTCAGGAGCAGTTTCCCTCCCACAAAGTCAAAACTCAAATTTTCTGCATAGATTGATTCTCCTTTTCTTAACAGCTCTTCAATTTTGTTTCCAATAAAAGGACCTCCGTAATTCCTGTCATTGATGATTGGATTCCCAATAGATTTTAAGTGAACTCTCAGTTGATGTGTTCTTCCTGTAATCGGATGGCCTAAAATTAACATAGAGGCCTGGTTAACTCTATCAAAATATGTTCATTTACATTCTATCAAAGACGTGTCCGTCAGTTCATCATACCAGATTTTTTTAAAAACAGTGTATGCATCCTTTGCTTCCTTGCTTTGCTTTTCCTTTTCGTCATCCTCACAAACGTCATATCTTCCCAATTTCTTTGAAACACAATAGATTGGCTTATTGACTTTCAACTCATCATTTGGGAATTTCCCTACAACTCTAGCGATGTAGACCTTTTCAATTGTATGGTTAAGAAGTTCCTTTTGGAATTTTGTTGCAACAGCCTGAGACTTAGAAATGAGAAGCAGGCCTGACGTCAGTTTGTCCAGCCTATGCAAAGCTAGATCTCTCTTCAATAAAGCGAATATAATCGAAACTTACGGAAGATGTCTTTGTAGCCCATTTCTTGTTTCATAATCCCTAACACCGTGTTGAAACGAAAATTGCCACAGCCATGGACCTAAGAAGGATATTTTCAGCGATCGATACCTACAGAAGTTTACTGGTATAGAGGGAGGTTTGCAAATGATGATGAACTCTTCATTATCATCAATTATTTCAATCGGAATGTTAAGCGTTGATGGCTCTCTTCCAATGGTTTTGTGTTCAATGCAATCATGCTCTCTAAAAAAGCAAGCAAACAATCAATCGATCTTCTGGTTGTTAAAGTATTTACTTTAAGACGTAAGTTGTGTCAACTTTCTGTTTATTCACTACAATCTTTCCTGTCAGGATAGCTTCTTTCTGAAAATTGATGCCGAAAAGAAAGCAATTGAGAAATACATAATATTCTGGTGTTAGAGTCAAGAATTCTGTAGTAAACATCTCCAAAATTTGTTTGCCAATCCATCTGCGTTTCACAAATGTTTTATAAGAGTGCTCGTAGTCTTTAATCATGCGGAAAACATCTTCAGTGTAGTATTGAGTCATGGACACCATTTGAAAATAAACTATATTTAAATTTTTCCCGAATTCATCACACATAACTATGCACATTTATTGTGAAATGATAAGACGAAAAAAGTTGTGAGAGATACTTATTGAAAGTGATGTGAGTGTGTATACAGCAATAAAGATTATTATTATTGCAGCAAACTTCGCTTTGATTAATTGACAGAAATGCATCACTTAATCACAATCATAAATGCCTTAATTTTACGTATCAACTTCTCAGAGCAAATTGTGATGAAACTGGCAAGACGTGCTGAGTTATAACAAGAAATAATCAAGTGTCCTAAATTAGTAGCTTGCACATTCATAGACTAGAACAGGATACGAAAAACTTTAGTGACTCAGGCCTGCACAGGAGCTTGGATATTTGTTTCTTGACTCCTCTGACTTGAAGGATCTTCTTCAATTTGACCTTCAGTACCCATAACTTCATATTTTAATTCCCTTGTTATTTTTTTGTATCTGCAACAGAACCAACACGCTAAAAGCAGCACGCCAATAATTCCCACTGCACAAACAGCAGCAAGCTCAAAGAGGAATGACTGGTTCGGTTCTTGACGAACAATTAGGTTCAACTCTTGAATTTCATAGAAAACAGGAACGTTCCAAGTCTCAATACCATCCTGCCTGCCCCTTACAATAGCCGACACTGTTACATAATACACTTCATCTTTCGCAAGGGTACAAGTATGATTCATCGAGTCATTAACACTGTAATTCTGATAATCAATGAATCTTTCATATCTATAAAGGAAGGTGTCTCTTTCAGATATTTTTGAGAATTCAACTGGGAGATAGGCGCATAAGCCATAGCTTTGCGTGAAAATAGGGTCTTTCGTGATAATTAACGAGTAATCCACCGAAAAGTCCGAATAAGTACTCGTCTCCCTTTTACTGAATTGAATTTGAGCCCATTCAAACTCTACCTGCTTGGTGAAATTGTCTCTGTCACTAACTCGCATTGTTATCTTCCCGTTATTGCCGCTTTTAAACAGATTAATCGGAAGCTCGTTGGTATTATTAGGAAACAGCGTCGCTTCAAACTTATAAAGCGCCTCTTTAGTGGGATCCTTAAGATCATCAATTGTCCCCTCTATCCCTTGAACAGCAACGTATATCATGCCCGGTTGCACAGGGATAGAGTCATATAATATTTCATCACTGCTCTGGTGGCTAACTTCGAGATCATAGTCTCGCTTTTGCAGATTTGCGAGAGTTGTGGCAGCACCTAACTTTACAGCTCCAAAACAAGACACAGCCTTGAGAGCAAGAAGACCAGTCTCATTGGCATAGAGTTCGTACATCTCGATTTCACCGACACCAACTCTCGACATATGAGCCGTTCCCAGAGGAAGGGTGAATATATCAAATCGATTAGCAATGATAGAGAAATTTAATGAGTGATCATAAGGATTGCTAAGGTTGAAGGTATACAATCCCTCAAATTCTTGAACTTGCAGTATCTGTTGACTACGGACCATGCCTCTGAAATCTTGATAAATAGTTTCATTACGGAGGACAGACATTGTTGTCACTTGTTTCTCAAACCCTTTCTTGAAATTATCGAATGTGATTTCAGTAGTAGGGACGTGCTTGATCTGTTCATATGTGAGATTCTCATATTTCGTGAACCGATCATTGTAGACGTTGATAAAGATTTTCAGTCGTTGGTTGGAAGAAGCATAATCCTGAGAGCAATAGAATTGATAAGTTCGATACTCATGACTGTTAATGAAACCGTATGTGAGCACTCCTTCATTGAGATTGACCTCAGTATTCTCAATTGCTGCCATGATTAAATAAGTAGATGCTTCTCTCCCATACACAGCAATATGGAAGATATTGAGATCATTAGAACCATTTGCATCTCTTATCTGTAGATTAATCAATTTCTCCCCTTTGTGTGGCGTGATCGACCACTTATAATCAGTTTTTGAAGACTCATTATTGAGATTTATGTATATTTCTGGGTTTCCACTATAAAGTATCATATTAATGTCAATTTTTGGAGATGCTTCCCAACTCAGATACTGGAAATATTCGTATCTATCCTTCTCTACGGTGTATCTCAATGACCTTCCGTCTTGAAGGTAGATTGGTTTCCCGGGTTGGGAAATCACGATGAACCCTCTTGAATAAGTTTTGGCAGATACTCCAATCAAATAAGTACAACCGATACAAAACTTCTCCCCATCTTTTTCAGCACTGAACTTCATGACGTTTCTCCATGTTAATGAATCAGATACCCAAGTTCCATTATTCTTTGGAAGTTTCTCTAGTAAATTTTCATCATCAGTCATAGTATTCACTGTTGTGATCACGTGTCCTTCTTCTTTGGAAATTATCAAAGAGAAAGCATTGTTGAAGAGGTTATCCCACTCGAAGTATTGAATCTCTCCCGGTTCGAGATCAAAGTCAGCAGGCACACCATCCATTATTGGAATGACCTTCTCAGTCTCGGATGTAACTGTGATAGTAAATGAGCAATTTGCATATCCATAAACCCCAATAGTCCAGATGCCTTCCATTGAAAGCCTTGGCAGTATATCTGAATTTGAAATTTCTAGTTGTTCACCTTTAAAGGTGGATGACATAAAATCCACATTACCGAGCTGCTTAGCTGGCCGCACATCCGAGCCGAAAGAGACAAAGAGATCTGGATCTCCATCAGTAAGAGGTGTCAATATGATCAGAAGCACGCATTTAGGTTCCACGATTCTCACTTGGAAATACTTGTACTGAGCTTTCTCAACATATCCAATCATAGGTTTCCCCATTTCCAAGGGGACCACATCCGAGGTGGCAATCACAGTGAAGGTATATTCTCCGATAAGTCCTGATGAGTTAGATGGAGTTGATTTGTTCTTATCAAATCCAGAGTTGATGACTGTTAAAGCAATAGCACATTCCAATACTCCGTTTTTGGAGGAACGTTTGCTGATCTCTGGAGCTGGAATGCTTATCTTGTAGACACGCAGAGCATTGAACGCAGAACTTGAAGAGAAGGAATGGCTTGCATTTGTCGGCCATGACCATTCTTTTATCGTTCGCTGCAATCTTCTGTCAATAATACTTGCATAGACTTCCAAATTTACCTCTTCAGAGGTAATCATTATTTCAGTTGCCACGTTGCTCTGAGTTGGGACAAAGTAAATATGACTACTAGTATTCACGTTACCCATAGGTATTGTTGTAGAGGTACCCTCGAAAATTTGAAGATAGCTACCTTTCGCATGACATGTGAGTGAATAGTAGCTATTGCCAGTGGCAACAAGCGCTAAGAATATAAAACAACGATGATCTTCTGTTCCAGTTTCGCTAGATAGATTGCTTTTTTTACAAGCTTGCTCTATGGAGGAAGAATTCAGATTTATGACTTCCACACCAGCATCCGCTTTGATATCAAACTTTTCTGAGGAAGGGAATGGATTATCAGAGTCCAGAGAGGCATATAAGATGATTTGATTTTGATCGCCACTGACCACTATGCTGACTGCGTCGTCATCATCACGGATCTCAAACCTAAAGAACATCGTCCTATTTGCATCGATATAATCTGAGTACACATCGCGCGGACGCAGAGTGACAAAATGTTTTGATGTTACATAAGTCACTGTGAATCTTAGGAGAGTATTATTTGCCGAAGTACCACTGTCACCATAGATTCGTATTAAGTAAGTTCCTGAGCTAATGAAATATGGACTATCACTTTTTATTGCTAGTTTGGTTGAATTGCTTTGGTATTGATAGTTCGTCTTGGTTGGCGTATAATTCCCATTGGTTGCGTAGATCGAATACTTTCCATTTCCTGGCTGCAATACAATATCGATCTCTTTTCCGGCTCCATAGAGGAAGCTCACACTCAGTGATAGAAGTACACTACTTCCGCTCATTAATGTGAAGTGTTGAGGAATACCTTCGTTGAGTTCAATTGTGCGAGAATCATCTGTTTGATTGGTTGCAATCGACTGATTTTCGGGTCTCTGGTAGTAAGCGAGGATTGAATAAGTCGCAGCTTCTATTCCATGAACATTGATATAGTAAGTCCCTGTCAGAACTTTATCAAAGGTATCTTCTTTAGATATCACAATTGTATTCAAAAAATTATTTCTAAATTGAAAGTTCTCGCTTGATGGGTAACGTTCCTTCTTTGAGACAAAAATATCAACTTCTCCAGAGATCGCTGTCACTTGAAGTACAATCGACGTATTCACGGTATCCTCTGAAACTGTAAACGAGTAATAATCATCTTCATCCAACGCAACTTTCCCATGCAGTGGCATACCTTCCGGCAGCTGTACGATACTACCCACAACAAATGCGTTGAGATTGTATCTTGACCGCAGAGTTGTCCCAGAATTTATCACACAAACAGCATAGTAGCATTCACCAGGAGTTTCAGCATCGATAAAAGAGTCAGGAGTACAATTTGCAGGAAAATGTGTCCAGGAGAGAGTTATACTTCCTGAGATGGTATCTGTCACAAGAAAAATGTCGCCTTTCTCCGTAGCAGTTTTTTTCCCTGCATAATAGTCATCGATTTCCGTCTTCGGAATGATGCAATTTAATTTGCTTTTGCAACTTTTCACAAAGACATCAGTGAAACCGAATACCTCAGTGACCATTATCTTTATATCTTCTGGCTCATTGGAAAAAATCGGTAGTATATAATTCACGGTCTCGTTTTGTGAAACGTAACCTAAGGCAGCGATTCCGAGCCTCAATTGGTTATATCCTTTTGTTGTAGAATAAACTTTAAGTTCGAAAGTTGTTGAGCGATGCCCTATAACAACAATATAGAGCGCGTCCTGCAGGCCTGCCATAGCTCTATCTTCTGCAGTGATGATTATTTCTTGACTATCTTTGTAATTACTGCTCCAATAGAAAAAATCGTTAACAGGCAATGCATTGGGATTTGCTTTTAAGCTTGCTCGTCCTTCATATGGTGTGAATTGGATGATAAGCGTCTCATTTCCGAGATTACCGGCTGCAGTGAGATCCACAATATACGTAATATTCTCACCAAAATCTACGGCGTCCTGCTTCGTTTCACCAAGAAGCATATTGATATTATGCCCATATGTTTCTGCTGTCAGTTTGATCAAGCTATTTTGAGCAGCTTGAATGAGTACAGTATAGTTGCAATCACAGCAGAACATCGAATCGGAATTGTAAATGACGATCGCTTTCCCATTGAACCACGCGTCTTGGGATGACAAATCATGGCTTGATGAGCCTGGAAGCTTTTGGTTTTTGTCTGCGTACATATGAAACGGTTCCTCAATCATATATGAATTCAACAAAACCGCTGAAATAATGATTCTTGTAATTGGATTTTTTGGAGTTGAAGGTGGAATGTAAATCCTTACGATTTCTTCCGCAGTCTCTGAAAAGTATAGATGGATCGTTTCTGAACTGTTCATTGAATAAGATTCAGTTTTTTCAACATTTAACCTGAGTCTACACTTTTCTGACGAGCAGAGGACTGTGATGTAGAACACGTCATTTGCTTGGATCTTTTCTTTGGGAATAACCACAATATCATATCCTAAAGAAGTGTCATAATCATCTGCAGACCTAAGATCATCATCCGGGATGGGTTTATTTTTCGAGACAAAGACGTCTGGGTCACTAAGGCCATCAAGTGGAGTAACATCGATCGAGAGATCATAAATCATCCCATTGTCTTCAGGTTCAACCGTGTATAGATATTTATAATGTGCAGTTTGTTTCATGGTTAGATTAAGTTCAATTCGTCCATTTTCTTTAATTTCAGTCACATTAGAGGTAATATTTGCCCCTTGTTGAGCTGATCCAACATTCAAGAGGACGCTCACTATGAAAATGATAGATAACTGTGCTGTCTTTTTTAATTTCATTCGCTTTTCTACTTTTGAAAAATATTTTATCGAATTCGAATATCAAACGAAAATTCGAAATTCAGGCAAGGAAAAACTCGAAAAATCAAACAGCAGACCTCTAACGGGTCGAGCTACTCGCTCTACAATAAAACTCTTTCTCTCTTGATTAGCTTGTAGATTTCAGTCTCTAACGTTGACGATTGTTGAATGAACAATTCCTTGGGTTTTCTAGTTGAACAGAAATTTTTCTCCTTTGTTTCTCAATTTTTTGAGTTAAGTAAACTCATAACGTTTCAGGTTTGTTTTGATCAGATTCCTTTTCATTTTCATGATTTATTTATTTATGGTTGAATTGGATGATATTAGAATAGAATCATATATATGAATGAATGAACGTAAAAGCCTCAACGTCATTAGAAAAAGATATATCTTCCTTAGATTCAAAAGCAGTTTACTTTTCAACCACTTCAATAACAATCTCTAAAGATAGACCCTCCTTGATTGGAATTTCATTTTCTTTGAATTGCAATCCCTTCTTTGTCTCGTATCTTAAATTGGCTATTCTCATGTTACCAATTTGTCCAAGGCCTTGAACTCTGTAAAATCCAGGGAATTCTTTGTCCTTATGGCCAGTAGGTAATCCGTACATGACAATCGAGCTAATTATTTGCTCGTCCAATTTGCTGCTGAAATCCCTAGGCCGGAACTCAAACTTAATTGTAATAGACTTTCCGGTGTGATCTTTCTCCGCTGTAGCGATGATGTCAATGATACAGTTTCTTTTGACGCATCTGTCATTAACTGATACATCAGAGTAGTCATTGAGTCCCATGATGAATCCATTCGCCTCGAACTTGCCTGAGCTGGTAGTGTTAAAAGCAGCGACCAAGGTAAATCTGTTATCGAGGTCTCGGGACCATTGGACTCCTTTCGTTTCTTGCTTATGAACAATTGCTCCTCCACGAATGAACAAGGGAACGTAGTCTCCCAAAGGACAATCAACTTCTTTCTCTACTCCTGATTCGAAGCTATCATGGACGACTTCGCCTGTGAAATAGTTGAACCATCTTGCTGCAGGGAAAAACGCCCAAGTCTTTGATTTGCCTGGCTTGTAGACGGGAACAGCCATCAAACTCTTTCCGAGCATGATTTGCTCATCGGTATAGTCAACATCCATTCTATAGAGAGTCTTTTCATTTGGAAACTCATAGAATACAGGCTTGAAGACGAGCCCTCTACCTTTCTTTTCAACAAATTGAGCATAATACCATTTCATAATTGAGTATCGAAGCTGCAAGGCTTTGACAGCTGTTTCTCGAACTTCAGGCTCAGAGAAAGCAAAAGCCTCTTGGTCACGAGCTTCTAGATGGTTGTGATTTCTCGAGAAAGGATATAACGCTCCCGATTGGTGCCATCTAGCACAGAGCTCTGGAGTGGTTGATCCCATGAAACCACAAATATCGGCTCCTGTGAATGGCATACCAAAAATACCGAATTGGAAAACTCCGGTTGTACCATACTTCATGAACTCCCAAGTTGCTCCATTATCACCAGTCCAATGAGCGGCGAATTGTCCAGTACCGAAAGCGCTGCTTCTGGTGAGGATAAACGGTAGAGGACTTTTCTTCTTGAGGTAGGTATAAGTGGCCTTAGACTCGAGCATTCCAAACAAATCGTGCACATCGAATTCAACTATTCCTCCATAATGTTTTCCGTCCATGGAAATAGTCATGGTCTTGAGAGCTTGTCCTCCTGGAGTGTAAGGGAGGTTGTCGTATTTGCAAGTCTCCCATTGCTTGCCAACTTCTCCATTTGCAAAGTTTGTTGGTTCGTTCATATCGAGCCAAATTCCAGAATATTTGACACGCGTGTAGAGTCTCTCAAGCATGTCACCCCAATATTCTTCTGCTTTAGGATGGAACCAATCAACGTAGTGCGAGTCTCCAGGCCATACCGTTCCAAGCATGATTCCTCCATCTCTATTCTTGATGAAGATGTCTCTCTTGATACCTTCATCATATCCTTGCTCGTGTCTATACCTGCGGGAAACACCTGCGTCTATAATTGGAACCCACTGTATCTTGCCATCTTTAAGCCAAGTGTTGAACTCATCAAATGGGAATTTCGTGGAGTCAATGGTAAAATCTTCCTTGTCGATCATGTAATCAAGATCAGACCAGATAACATCAATAGGAGCCTCGATTTCACGGAATCTTCTCACCTTATCTTTGAGAGTTTGTAAATTGGGGTATCCCCAACGACTTTGATGGAATCCCAAAGCCCAGAATGGTTGAAGAGTCCAATGTCCGATGTAATCGTGGTATTGTTCAATGGCGGATTCAGGACGTTGGCCTCCCAAGAAAAAGACCACGTCTATGATACCTCCAGCGACTCTAAATCTGACGTTTTCACCGTTCTCCATCGAGACATCCATAGCATTGGAGCTACGGAAGAGCACAACATGCCAGTTGCCGGACTTTTCTTTCATGAGGTAGACAGGATGATGACCATAGACATGACCACCTGGACGTCCATAATCAATGACCTCGGGTTTGTCACGAGCCCAGATGGAGTAGGTTCCAGTGGGACCCATTTTAAATCTAGAGCTTCTTTCCCCCAATCCGAACAAATTATCAGTGGGAATTGATCCAGCGAAGTCGATGAAGAGGTCTGAATAGATCATTGAGAATGAACGAGTATCAAAAATGACTTCGTTAGTTGCTTTTCGAGTCACTGCAAATCCGAATGGCTCGTTCTGAATAGTTACTGCATACTGAGCGTCGTCATTAGTTGGTGAATTACTTCCGAAATTAGGAAAAGGGTGTTGATCAGGTACCTCCCATCTGGTCTGTCCTGGATCAGTCAGCTTTACTCTGAGTTGAGTTGGAGCGTGGTTCTCGACCGTCAAAACTAATTCCTTGATGATTGGATTCTCAGTGTGACGATCTGTATAATACGTATCTGAGCCAGTATACTCTAACGAATATTTGTCAACTCCTTCCTGAGAGGACTCGAGCTGTGCAGTGATTCTGTATCTATTTTGGCTTTGGTCAAGCATTCGCTCATTGGTAGAAACAAAATCAGAAAGGGAAGCTGAATTTTGAATATTTGCTTCAAGCGCATTGGCTTGGATCAAAGCAAAAGAGATGAGGCAGAGAGCGATTATTCTCAGTGACTTGTGCGTCATAGGCTGTCTATCTTTAGGATTCAAAGATGTAGTAGAAAGTTTGTTTCTGCAAACTTTTGATTATAACAAATCAAGACGTGCCAGCTTTTTATAGACAATGCTTACTGAGCAATAAAATCATAAAATAAGTTGAATTTCCAATTTCAGCGTTTTCTGATACGCGCGCATCAATCAACGCTCGCTTTGATTAGAAGTTATAAAATTCAAAATTTTTTCCATTCGCTGCGGACTGACATAATATAAATTGCTGACTGACAATTCGTTGAAGAATCTTGGATTTTTTCTATCTATGTCTGTCAGGTTCCACTAATTTCTACCATAATGATAGGTTTTTCATAAGGTAGTGCCTAAAAAAAGTTTTGAATATTACAAGGAATGACCGATAAAGCTAAACACGTGGATATATTGAAAAAATTATTATTAAATAAATCGATATGAACGTAAATCTTGAAGACTCTGCAGCTGAAAGTTTTCTATCCTATTTCTGCCACACTTATCGCACCATTTTTTTTGAGATTAGAAGAAAATTCTTTTCAAAAAATTGAAAATACGATATTGTCACTTTGATGGTTGTCTCTATTTCACATGCAGAATTCCTGTCTACTGAATTTCTTGGAGCCTCTGTTCATGAGTCCATAAAGAATACGAAAAAATTTTCAGATCGTAAATTTTCTTTTTAAGTTTGAGAATGGCCTTGGTACGGGTTTTTTTTTTCCTTAGGAAACGATCTGTAATTTCAAAAACAGCTTCTGAGAAAATTAAACTGTTGAAATAAATCTTTGAAAAAAGAGCTCCTGAGCTAAGAAAATATGATCCAAACAGGATAACTGGAGGTTGTGAATTAGTACACATAGCAGCAAATCCTCTTGTAATTCGTTGGAAGCTAGGAATAATCCATTAGAATTCATATAATCTATGAACTTTACTTATTGTTTGCGAATCTACTCGAAAAAAAGCTTTTTCTTAGTGTCTGTATCCATTCAGCATAACCTTAATATTCAAATTTTGCTGATCCTTCTGTTTCTTTTTTACCATGGATTGCAATCCATTTAATATCACCAATTTTTTTGTTCTAAGCTTCAAATCAACTGTTCAGAAGCTTTCCTCTTAATTTGGCAAGAGTTGCGAGCTGAATCGGGTTGTTAATTAAATGTTATTCTTATTGTCCACTCACTGTCTGCAAATTTTAATAAGTTGCCTCTTATCAAATATTAGATGAAATCAAGATAATCTAAGAGTTTAAAGAGTAGAATTTTCATGTATTATATCTTACTCAATTACCACAACACTTTATTCTCACCATAAATACAAAAAAATACGCTTTGACCTTCCTTTATGGGAAATTTTATTGATCGCTCTTTGTTACCTTGGACCAATTGAATATATATAGTCACTCTTCATGCCGCTAACTTTTTCTTCTATATTACTCATTACAACCCAAAATGCGAATCCTATTCCAAATTTATTAAAATTGCAATCAGATAAATGATTATAGAATGATAATTCTTCTCGAGTTATTAACATATAATGAGATCTAGCTTCAATTTACTGTGGCAAAGTGTTATAAATTAGATATACTTTAAGAGTTCCAACATATTTATTTTATTCTCCCAATGGACTCTCTGAAATCTTGATTGCTTTAGTATTACAATGAATCAGCATACTATTACTCAAACAAGTATACTATGCCTGAGTAACGTTTACGGTGTTATTATGTAGAGTTTGTTGACTCTTTTCGAAAGGTTTTACATGTCTACTCGTAATGAGTATTGAATAACTAATTCTATACGATAAATATATAAATCTTTTAGACAGTATTGGTCAACTACATGAATTGTTTGGTCTTTTTTCTCATTGCATTTCTGGATCCACAAAGAATATATCTTTATCATGAATTGGCAACGCATGACCTTGAAAATTGCAGATAATTCTCACGAAACATTCGTAAAATAGAAACACTTACAATAATTGTTGATGAATTCTTATTGATCAGAGCTTAATTTTGGATAAAATCAAATGTCTCAGCTGATATATACTTGGTTTACTTTGCCTTTCTTTCTGCAAATCGGGCAAATTTTTTTGCAGTTTTTCGCACAATCGAGACAGCAAGACATATGTCCACATGGAATAAAAATTGCATTCTTTTTTGCGGACATACAGATTATGCAGTCATTAGTACTATATCCAGTAGGTGGCTCAGTTAGTGTTAAATTCTCAATTTTGGATAATTCATCATGCCCCTCAGCTACATTACCTCCTGCTGATTTCTTTGAACTGTCCTTGCTTTCGTTTGAGGGTTTCTTGCTAACAAGGCGTGGACTTTCATTTCTCGGAGAAGTATTAGCATTAGGTTGACTTTCTTCAACAATATCTTCGAAAGAAAGATTTCCAAACAACGGATTTATGTTAGCAAAATGGCTCGTGACCCTTTGTGTAGGAGGGGGATGATTGCTCGGATTCGTGTTGGAACGAGTAGTCCTCCTATTCGATTGGTTAGCTCCTTGACTTTGGGTGTTACTGCCAGTCCCAGTATTGCTATTGCTGCCTCGGCCAGTACTGCTGTGAGTGCCCCTCCCTGTATTGCTACCTGTGCGATTAGGGTTGCTACTGATTCTACCTCTGTTATTCCCTCGAGGGCTGCCGCCTCTTCCACCTCGGCTTGGATTACTTCCTCTTTGTCCACGATTCTGGTTCTGCTGATTATAGCCAAAGTTTGGAACTCGATCCGGCAAAGGCAACGAATCACTTGTCTCATCATCATTATCATCATCAATTTTGTCACTCTCTTTCTCAATCTTTGACAGCTTATGAACATGATAATCCAAGAAACTGTTAATCTCCTGATTTCCAATTGGCATACTGCATCCAGCAACTGCGCAATTTCTGCTTTGGGTGTCCTCCAAAAGCATCGCTTGCACACAGTTTACACAGTAACGATGCCGACAACGGCCATTGACTAATGAATCTTCCTCTCCGCATTGATCTCGACATATTGAGCAGGTATACGTTGCATTTCGACTCCTCTCAATCTTTTCTTCTTCAATCATCATCTCATCTCGTGAGCGATCATTGCTAGCGAAATTCAGATCTTGAGTCTTGAGGATCCATGTGGATTCTTTTTCATGAACTTCAATAAATATTATATCTTCTTCCTTTAGTCCAAGGTCTTGGAGTTTCGGGGCTATCCCTTTCTCCAGATAGCTACCTGGAAAATTCACTGAATAATTTCCATTCCCGTCTGCCTTACACTGTAGTCTGAAGCTTTCAAGTACGTTGTCAATTGGAGTTCTCGCATTAAGTCTGAACATTCTTAGATTCACGGATTCTGTAGGAGATCTTAACTTGAGTGGAAAATCAGGATAATTCGTGAAAGGATTCAGCGCGATAGGATTTGTCTCGAGAGTTGCTAAAGAGAAGGCTATCTCTCGCTTGAGGTCACTCAGTCTGCGCAGTGGATTGAACTGAACAAAATTGAGTTTTAGTCGATGAACTTTGTTGTTTTCGATCCAATTACAGAACGATTTGCTTATGAAGACGATCGTCAGCTAAACCAAATTACTTAAGAATAATCTAATTGGAACTTTTACCTTTTGTAGCTCTATATCTACATAAGGAATTGTGCTGCCATATTGCAGCCGAACGACAGGTCTTTCGATTTCTTCTCCAAGATACTCGGAACTAAAGAGGTCCCAGAGCTCTTTTGTCACAAACAGAATATCGTTTAGTATCACATCAGACTTTAGGTACTGATTACAGTACCCAAACTCTTTTGAGGGCAACTTTATTGGGTTCACAACTTTGAGGAGAATGTCTTCGTTGATGATTCCAGGCCTATTGTTCAGGATTGGGTACTTCTCGAGATAGTCAGACTCTGTAATAGAATCATAGTTAATGAATCTCTTCCATTCCGAAAGCCATCTCTTTGATAGAATAAACACTGAATCGCTTTGCTCCACAACGCTTTCTTGATTATTCTCTTGATTTTCGAGGAGTTTTTGTACTTTGAGAGCGTGCTCTTTGTATTCCTTTTGTTTTTCTTCAATCATTTACTTTTGATAAAAAACAACTAAATTTTGAAGGAGCTTTAATGATTAAAGAATTGGCGCGAAACTTTTAATTATTATAATAGTTTAACAAGGTCTCGTAGGGAGGAGTATTACAAATCGTGACCCTTACTGAGCCGGTACAAACAGCTATGAAGAAGCGGCAAAATTTTTTGTGGTATAGTGTATCACCAATCTACCGAGAACTATTTTCATACAAACGATGTTTGAGAGAGCTGGAATCGGACGTCATTACAATTTACTGGTGGCTCAACTTCGTTCAATGCATACACTACCCGATGACTTCGCATCATCAGAGGAATTTTGAGAAAGTTTGATATGTTTCGTGACTTAGAAAGGATATATAGTCTCCAAAAAAGAAACAGAAATTTATCCCATCATATAAGAATTCTGACTTTGGGTTGGTTCCTCCTATTCGGGAAAATATATCCAAATCTGAAAGTTGAGTCGGATAGAAATGTCTTAAGAAAAAGATCTTTGCGATAACAACTTTTTGCTGAGCAAAATGTAAAAATAAGAACGAATCATCAAAGAGAGAATCACCAGGATCTGAAATTACAAATTTTCTAAGCATCAGTTATTATGTTTCTTTTTTTAAATACATTGTGAAGATGTTATTACACTACATTCTCACAAAAGTATGGACTATTGATACAATAGCATTTTCTTTGAAATCCAGATGTAATTCTTTTACTGTTAGCATTATTTTCTCAAAAATTCTTCTTCCAGAATTTTGACTCTCCCTCTTATTTTTGGCTTCATTTTCTGTTCATTATGTTTTGTCGAAGGTCATCGATATCAGCTCTCAAATCCTGGTCCATGTCACGAGGTCTCCTATATCGATTGATATCATTTTCCACTTTGTCAGGATAAGGATAAAGGATATTAGGGAGGCTCGACAAACCCGTGAATAAAGCATTGCCTATATTGCCAGCCTAATCAGATAAAATTATATTATGCAATGTCTCAATGTATACATTGTGGATGAGTTTGCCAGCTTCAAGTGAGTCTTTGATTCTGCTATCCAAAAATCTCCAAGTTTGCTCGAAGTTTTCGCTTCTGTCTTGAAGCATGTAGAGCTCTGAAATCAAATCATCAATCCATATTTCAATTCATTCCGTACCTGTTGTTGAATATACTCCTAGCAAGATGCCTCTTTTCGTATACCAATTATACTAAAATATTCCTCAAACGAGTTGTTTGGCAATTAATGATTACATTCATCGATCGATCGCCTGCAATGTACCAAATTTCATCAGCTAAATCCCAGAGTATTTTGGTAGTTTTGGCTATATTTTTTGGATGAGCACCAATTGCCATTGCCTTGGATTAAAAATATTCCAGTTTGAATAGGATCATACAAATGAAGACATTACTTGATGCCAGTGACTGATATAAGGAATTAGATATTTCAAACGAATCTTCACTCCATCTCTCACTCGTTCTGAAATTTTCATTCTTTTACTTGTTAGAACAAAATACTGCTTGTATTTATTTACTCTTCTAAATTTTCTTGAGACAATTCGTACGACATTTTCCTCTGCCAATTTCTCATCGCATATTCAATAACATCCATAATTCCATTTTCGAGGATTCGGCTTGAAGCCTAAGAAAAGAAACGCATTGAGGAGTTTGCCCTATCAATATCATACTGGTGAGATGTGAAGATCATGGCATGCTGCGGCTATTGCTCTGTCATTCCAACCTATCGGTCAAGAGGATTATGGTTTAATAACTTTCATCGTTCCAAATTACCAATTCTATTGACATGAAGCAAAGAATTCTCGAGAATCTTTTGACGAATCACACCCTCCGTTTCATCAGCGAAATAGCGTCTTGGGTTCCGAACCAGATACTTTGTCCATTTGAAAGTGCTACCTGAAAACTTTCCGATCATGCTGTGAATATTGTTCTAATTTAATAAATTGATTCCTCCTGTATTTAATTTATTAAACATATCTTTCAACCTCAAACTAAAATCTGAGAGATCAAATGAGAAACTCGCTGAGTGTGAGAAGCAATTTTTGTTCTCAAAAGTCAAACACCTTGAAAACTACTCAGTGAAGGTTCTTGAATAACTTTAGTACAGTTTATTACATCCCACTTCTTTCTTGTCGCTAAGCAACAGCAGTTTTATACATTATTCTCATGTAAATAAGTATGAATGGATCACTAGACAACGTATTATGTTTCTATGACAAGTTAATATTTCGATTTTCTCAGAAAACTTTTGTTAAAACCGTAAAATACTTAAAAAAAAAAACCTCCATCAAAATAGTGAAACAATTAATGTCCTAATGCAAACGGTTAATTATCGTTCAGTCGCACTTGAAGTTTTGAGATTGCGGTGTGCATTTAAGAAGCTCATTGCAGTTCTACTGAATCCATCTTTTGCAATTTTGGTCTTCAAGAGTTCATTGTCAATCTCGTTTTGATCGTTTGATTTGGCAGGTTCCGTGCTGTCTCTGTCTTGCTGTACTTTTCTCAAAAAATTCTGTTGTGTTCTTATTTTGTCTCCCAAGTCCACTTTTTGTTCTTCTCCATCAAGAGTAGATTTCTCTTTCTTTTTGAAGGTCGAAGCATATGATACCATTAAACTGAATGATGACTGCATGTTTGAAGGGTTAAAACTGGTAGCAGAACGAACTGACTCAAATTTGAAAGTTTGCCTTTGCTTTACATTCAATTCACGTTGCTATTACCATAATAATAATTCAGAAAAGAGACATGAAAGTTTTTCTTACTTGCTTTTGTTTGACAAAATCAAAGTAAATTTTGTCACCTAGTGACTTCCCAAAGATGCAAAGGAGAAGCTTACTCAACTCCTCCAAATTTTTATGAGTAATGTTCTTTGTAACATATGTTCTGAGTATGCGTTGGATTTCTTGCTCACGAAGCCAAGCCATCTCCGCCTTAATGTTTTCTTTTGTCATTTCGAATTTCTTTTGGAAATTTAATGTCGAATCATTCTGCTCTTTGGATGCCTCATCACCTTGCTTCTCCTCAATCTAAGTTATAACACACTCACATCGTCTCCCCAGAAGTCGAAATTACATCCTCCCAACGTATTATATCCATTCCCTGCCCGTGCATTTCTTCCTGCCCAAGTTCCTCATCATCATCGGCAAACACTGGCCTCTTCTTTTTGATAAGACCATGTTTGATTTTACTAAATTTTCTTTGGATCTAACGTGTGATAAGCTATTTTGCAAGGAAAATTTTATTTTACGGTTGCTAAAGCTTCTTTCAACGAGGTATTTCGAAGATTGGGATGACTTCTTGTACTCTTTGTTTTTTCATCTAACTGCGACTGACTTGCTATTTCTTTATTATTCTTTTTAAAGTTTTCCAACTCTTCTAGCTGATATTCTCTTTTCGCATACTACATTTGTTTAGTAAGGAGGTTTAGTGGGTAACGAAAACAAAATTATCACCTCAAACAGATATTTCAAGGACTCTTGGCTCAAGTAGCTTGGAAAGTGTTCCTCTTTGACCTCTTCTCCGATCTTCCACAATTTTTTGATAATGTAGATGATGCTGTCTTCTCTCTCTCTAATATTCAAGTTATATAAATCAGAATAGCTATTCTTTTTACAAAAGAAAAGGTTCGTTCTTGAGCATCTTAATGTAAAGATTCTTCAACTCGAATCTTAGCTCAGATTTTCTGAGCTTCAGTTCGTTTATCTGGTTCTGTAGAAACTGGGCTTTTTCTTGATTAGCAACAATTTTTTTCTTAACGATTTCTATATTCTCTTTTGCGTTGCTAATTATCTTTGCTACTTCAGTTCTTTTCATTTCCATCATTCGATATTCATCCAATTTTTGGCCGCCTCCTGTTCCTCTTCTTCTTGAAATTTTCAGGTGTTTGAGCATCATATTCTCTCTGCGCTCTTTTGCTATCGTTTCGGTTCTCATAAGATCACGATCTGCCTCTTCTATCTAAAAGCACACTTAAGTCTGCTCACAATAGTAGAGGTATAATATAATGTACCTCTTGTTGATAATCTTTGATCTCATTTGTCAAATTATACTTCTCAATTAAAAGCTTTGCCAGGGAGTTCTTCTTCTCTTGAGTATCATCTAAATTATTGTGATATTTAAGAAGTAATTCTGCTTCTTTGTCAGCCAAGCTCTTCATTTTTTCCTCTTTTTCTTTCTGACGGAGGAAATCTGTGAATTCAAATGTTAATTGAGGTTGCTCTTTTTTCTCCACTAAAGCTTTATATATCGAATCGTAATCAATAATCTTGCTTGGCGATCTTCCCCCTAAATTTTCCCTCAAACTTTTGAAATTATTGACTGTATCTTGTCCAAGCCGGTTGGATTTCTCTGAAGTTTTATCGTCTCCAGACTTTTTGTTGGAAGATTTGGAGATCTTGCTAGTAAGTATTGAACTAATTATTTTCCTATTCGTTTCATGTTGGATTCTATCCCTCGTGCTACGGGGCTGAATTTTTCCTTGAAAACTCGTCATCGTCTGTGCAAACGATTTCTTTTGATCTTAAGGAAAATAAATTCGATACAATTCATTGAAGTTAATGTCACCTTCTTCATTTATGATGAAGTTTATTACTCTTTGGTTCAATTTAGGCATTAATATCTCTTGGTCGTGAGCATCAGTGACCTCCTTTTTGTTTTGGTATTGAGACGCGAAATTGCGGTGAGATCTGCTTCCTAGCATAGCAAAAGGATTCAAATTTTAGGGCAATCAGATTTTGGCTTACTTGTATGCTGCCGATGCTCACTGTCCCATATATCCAGCGCTTGCACTTCTACTTGATTCTCATAATTCTCGGTTTTGCTAGATTCAGTGGGAAATGCGACTGTAGTATTTGAGTAGTACCCTCCTCTATCGGTCCCATCAATAAGGCGTCGCTTTATTCTCAATCTTGTTGATAGCGAATCTTTAAGATTGACAGTGTCTCGTTGATGAGAAGGGAGGTTTTCATTCACACGATTTCTAACTGATGAAGATCTATGTTGAACAGAAGAACTAATTGGTATCTTGATTTGAAAATTTTGTTCCTGAGATTCTTTTGATGGGTGGTGCTCCTCTGATAAAAGACGAATGTTAGATTTTTCAGAACGGTTCCTTAAAGTGAGCGGTCCGCGTGGGAATGAACTGTTCCCTTCTGCTGTTGTTTGAGTGAGTCTGTTAGTTTCATTTCTGCTAGGATTAAAATTAGGAGGAGTTGGCTTGATTTCTCTGAGTTTGTCCAATGGTAACCCAGGTCGGAAAGCTCCCTTATTGGGTTGATGCTGTAATAGCTCTGTCTGCAGGTTTAACGACAAATTTGAGCGCTCTGAATGACTGGCTGAGAAAAAACTATTCGCTTTATTTGCACCTTTTTGAACCTGTGCATTTTTGGGTATATTAAGGAAGTTGGAGATGTTAGAAGTATTCCCTGACGGACGATACTCTATCGAATCTTTGAGTTTCAATGAGTCTTTCTGGGTTTTCATCTTATTTCGGAATGAATCAGCAGTTTTATTTAATACGGCTGTTTGGTTTAGAATTTATTTCTCAATTTGAATTGAGTCTTTAATATCACACAACATATCTGTCAACACATATCTGACAAAGTATAACTTGCTTCTCTACTATTTCACAAGTTTGAGCTACCTAAAGAAATATCTATATATGACATTTAGCAAGTTTAATTCTATGTTTTTTAATCCTCTGAGAGGCTAAATCTGAATTGCTTGGTCATGGATTACTGTTACCACAATTTTGAGTTACAAAGCCACTACTCAAAATGATTGCCTCTAACATTTATACTTTAGGGTTTGCGCTTTTTCATTCAAGCATAGTATTTTATTCTATACTGTGTTCTTGCTAGTGCATAATACGTCATACTTTAATCTCCAAAAAAAGAGAAAGAAACACCAATCTGGACGACGTTGAACAAAATTTTGGTTGAAATTGCCGATTCAACAAAATCAACAAAAGATTTTTCGCTATTGAAGAGGTTTGCTCTCTTTTTTTGTGTGTGTTTCAATTAAATACATTTGTTCTGTTGAAGATGCTCGTGAAGTGAAAGTTCTTTTTGCTATTGCCTGGGGGAGGAGGAAGGGAAGAAGAATTTGATGCTTTTCTTCGACATCAGAGATCGAATGAATCAAAGAAAGTTAAGTTTTGATAAAAGAAGGTTGAAAATCAATAAGCTTCTTAACAATACTAAAAGGCAAAGGTTTTTTCTGATCTAACGAAAAATTAAATCGTAACCGATACCTTGTACTATTCAAAGCTGTATACGACAGGTAATGAAAAATATCCTTACCATTTGCTCTCATCTATTATTTTACTCATTCATCTTTGGATAGTCAAGATTTCTACAAGTACCTTCTTTAGCCAAAATAACATTCATTCGAGAATTCGATCTTAGAAATAAATTGTTTGATTTACAGCTTCTCAGAAAAAAAAAATGATACGACACAGAGTGATCACCGAGCGGCTCCTCGAGAACATACAGAAACATCACATCTCAGTATCCCAACATTCTTTATTATTAGCCATTCTTAACTTTAACTTTCAGATTAGTGACCATGATGCAGTCTTACTTCTTGCATATGCTCCAAAAATCCAGAATGGTTGCATTCCTGTTAATATCTCAACAGATACGCTCTTTCAGAGCTTGGTTAGTTTGGCCATGGGATCAAACTTTGCAAATAAGAGGTTTGCTCAATTTTCTCCATTACAGCTGATTTATTCATCTCAACACAGAATCGTCGAATATCTGTTAGAATTCTCTCAGCACATGTTCGATATCAAAGTCAACAGCCAGACACTCTCTTCAAAGCACTACCAAGCTAGCGAAGTCCTTGAGTTCAAGATCATCCATAATCTCAATAAATTTTTGGACCACTTTTTGAAGATCGAAGAAACGAAGGCCAATGTCCACGTTAAAAACTTTATAAAGTAACCCCATTCGTACTCATTATGTTTGCTTGATACGACTTTGGAATGTCAGATCCATGATACAAGAACGAATGCTGACTACATTATTAAAATTCATTGACGGCATTGCTGATAAAACACCACTAGAGCAAAATCTCCAACGAAATGAAATATTTTGGGTGCGCTCTTTGCTGACTCTGCCACCCTATTCTAAACTTTCAGAAGCGCTTGTCAAGCCTATCGTTATTAAAAGACTCTTGGCAGAAATTGAAGCACTAGAAAAGGTAAATAGCTAAAATCGTTTGAATTAATATTTTAAATTGAATGATTAGTTACCTTATGAAGACGCAGTACAGGACAGTTTTTATCGACTGGGAGTGTTGCTCCATTTTTTCCCGGTTATTCTGCAAGCAGCACCTGATAAACTCGGCTTTATCTCAAACTATGCTTATCTAAACATTAAGAAATATTTGAAGAATTATGATATTGGGCATAAATTTTTCAATGCTCTCAGACTCGGATTGGAAGCAAGTATTGCTGCCTCGCACACTTTTTATGACACGAAGTCCAATCATTCGAATATTCTGAGCTATAGAAAGCTTGTTTTGGTCGTTCTTAATGAACTACAGCATAACATAGAAAATTTTCAAGCGGAACATATGGCACCAATTTCCAAAATTATCAAGGATACCCTGCGCTCACTAAAAGATCAAAGAGAGCAAATAAAACTTATGGAGTTAATTCTTGCATTCACTATTAAAATCAAGTCTACTACGAGCAATATATTAAAGATGGTCGGAGAAAACGGCCGAGAAAAGGCTGATAATGGACTTAATTTGAAAAGGTCTTCTTCATCTCAGCCGATTGAGAACAAAACAAAGATACTTGATTCGTGTTTCGCTTTAACTCAATCATTGCAAGATTCTATTTTCCAAATCATCAATGAAGAACTTGTGAATCAGCGCAAATCAGACTTTGAAGATAACTTAGCATCGAATTTTCTCAACAGCATCTCAGAGCATCTTGCGAGAGGAGATTTTCATTTACCGTCAGCTTTGCAACTGAGTAGTCCTGAGAAGCAAGTTAACCGAGAAGAAAGGAACTCAAAATCGAATGTGAGCAGCATTGAAAATATATTGCTTGAAATGCTTTACAAACTCTACAAATCTTCCAGTCATTTTATGATAAGAGACTTGATCCTCAACCTTGTAACTTCAAAGTACTCCTTTCAAACCTGTCTGGACTCATTAAGAAGCGTGAAAGCTTCCGTCAACGAGAAAAAACCTGAAAAGGTAAGAAAACCTCCGCCTCCTTACCAAGCAAAGGACTAATTGAACATATATTTATAAAGATTGTTATTAAACTACTAATCGGGATTTCACTCGAAGTTAATGATGAAAAAGTCTTCCGAAAGACACTGAATGAGCTTTTGAATTTCTACATTGAACCGCAAGAGGCTAGTCAAAATTCGATAGCCAAGCTTTATATCCAAAAGTACATCCTCAAAATGGCTAATAATATCGAAGATCCAATTAAAATCTGCATTTTCTTCTCTATTCTTGCCACCTATTCCTGCACAGTAAATTATTCGGAAGTTCTGGTCGTAATGTGTTATTAGATTGCGAGAGAAAACATTCAACAAGGGCTTAAGGGAAAATATCTCGGTGTTTTCTGCTGGAATTTGAAGCCTCTAACGATTTTGCTTCAAAAGTTCATCACATCAAAACCAATCCCCTTCGTTTATGAGATGAAAGTGCTCGAGAGACTGATGGATCTCTGGGTTTACATTATCATGCACAAAAGCGAACTTGACCAAGACTCTCTGAGACAGTGCAAAAAACTTGGATACTTTTCTCCAAATCTTTTGCATGCATCTACTGGCAAAAGCTATACGAATTTCTTCCTTGTGCACAGCTTCCTCAACGAGACGAAGGTGATTCAAAAGTATCATAGACCTTATAAACATATCCTTCGTGCCTCGATGATAAATATCAGAAAGTAAAAATCCATTTTTCATTGCCTTGGTAATGAACCGTTCTGATAGGAAAATCAAGCAGTTGACACTGGGCGAAATGGTTTTCTGTATGGTCCTCGATTTTGTTATTGATGCAAAATTGGAGGAATTAAAGTTAGATTTACATGGATTCGAATCACTTTTCAAAGACATTTCTCCACTCGATATGATTATGATCTACCTGAAAGACATTTATCTCAATGAGAAGGTCAATTTACAGTGCGTCATGGCAGAAATCGTGTATCGAAAAATGACAGCTTACATTCAGTAACCTTGCTAGCTCCATTATTTCAACCAAAATAAAACATCATAGACTAATTCTAAAGCTTCCTCGAGAGCAGGACCGCGCAGCATTGATTGTGAAAGACTATTCAACCCTGATACAATCCTCCTGCAGCATCAACATTCCTTATATGAAGCTTTCTCAAATTTTCCTCAAGGAATATATTCGGCAGTTCCCAACCATGATATTTAGAAAGGAGATCATCCTCATAACCTGCGAGGTCTTGCATCAATTGTATAAAAAGTGCGGTATGGAATACGATTCGGTTTCCGATGTGCTCAAAGTGTCTTCACCAAACAAACATGAGATATTTCTACCAACCAATAAAAAAGACATCTCGGATCTATTCTTTTTCTTATTTTCATGTGTCTACAACATGTGTTTAAGAGGTCATTTGATCGATCATAAAGCGATTGAAACGAAAATCAAGAGCGTACTGGGAGTAATCTCGCTGAAAGAGACTATCAACGGAGCGCATGTGTTTAATTTTATCATATCAACATTCCGAGTTGTTCCTGGCGCTGATGATAATGAGTCAATATTGTATCCTGGAAATTGGATTTACGACAAAGCTGCATTTGAAAAAGTCGTGGAGACCTACGATAACAGTAATGTTTTTGATCAGCAGCTGCTTCATTCTAATAAATTTGCATGTAGAGTGGATTGGTGATGTGTGGAAACCCATCATTACAATGCCAAGTTCCTCGTTAGAGTAATATCAAACTCGATTATCTAAACAAATAATATTACCTTTTCATTATTAGGATGCCAGAAACAAAGCAAATGCATAATGCTTTTGCAACCTACGTTGAATATGAAGGTGTTTTCTTCCACAAGGCCATCATCGATAGTAACACTTATGATTCACGGTTTCGCCATTCAAAATATTTTCCTTAAATTATTGTAGTCCATCACTCTGTGGCAACAAAATCAGATCTAGCTGAAGGGTTTGATAAGCTCAAGAACTCACTTATCAGGCTTTTCATCTACAACAATTTCCTAAATGACAGCACTAATAAAGTTAGATGGACAGAAATCGTAATACAATCAAATTTGATTCTCAGAAAATACTCTTTATTTCTTTTCAAAGGTAAAAAATTCTAACTTGAAACATTATCTGGACGAAGAGGTGAAAAGTTTGACTGATCCAAAGGTATCTCGTGCGAAAATAGTTGAGTTCATGCAGCAAAAATATAACTTCTATTTGGAGAGTGTTTTACGGAGCCTCACACAACTATTTAATATGGCTCAGTCTCTTCCGGCGCTTGCTCCATCAATAGTCGATGGCGTTCTCAACCTTGTCGCTTTTGTTCCGCATAGGAATGTTATTTCTGTGCTTCTGAAGCACCTCTTTAAATCCTTGTTCTCAGTGCTGCCTTCAGATTTAATGGGAGAGATTCTCTTCAAGATGACCAATTTCCTGAAGAAACTGATCCATCGTTTCAATCGCTACAGTGTGATCACCAACTATGCAGTCAAAAAAGCCTCATCAAGCAATCTTTTCAAGCTAGAGTCAGAAGTTTTTTCTCAGATAAAGTACAAAGAACTTAAAGAAGAAAGTGACAGATATTTCCAAATTTATAACTCAATTCGAAATCGATTCGGTTTTTCGGACAGTCATTCAGTCTTTAATGCAAAGCAGTCGGGAAGCCTTGAATTTTTTGACTTGCTCTCAATGATGTATTATTGCGAAACGTTTATCTGGCTGCATCAATACTTCATGATCCTAGTCAATGATCTGTTTCCTCTCCTGATGGCATGCAAACTTGAAGGAATTCAGCTTTATTCACTACTTATAGAGAATTTCCGGATCAACATGGATGCTGTTGAAAGGTTCCATCCTGATACAGTGTCCTTAATACTTATTTGCAATTTCAAGTGTCTTTATCTGATGAAAAACTCATCTTACTTCATGTTCAATTCATCGTTGATGACCCAATTCTACAAAAAGACACTGAAGCTCGGTTTTCACTATTTTGCCAGAGATAAGATCTTCTATGTTGGTAATGAATTGCTGAGCTCACACGAGCTGAAGAGGGTCGAAAAACGATTAGAACTTACTGTTCGAGCAGTCAAAATGCTTCGCAATGAAACCTTTTTTGATAATGAGAGTGTCAGTGTCGCTCAAAAGCATCGTGATAATAATTCTCAGCACAGCAACTACCCACCGATTGTGTTCAGCTACAGAACCGACAATACATTCAAAACTGGCTTTACAAATAAGCACACCAAATATTTGTACCTTCACGCTGAAGCCAACAACAATATAATAGGCAATTGTTTCCGAGGCACCAGATCAACGTACCTGTGCGGAGTGCAGGATTTGTCTTCGATCGTAGCACCGTTGATGCCACTGCAGGCATATGAAAAGTCTTATTTTGTGAATGCAAAGAAGCTCCTGATTACATTCATTGGACATGAGCTTGATTCAATAAGATCATTTTATCGCCAGGAGTTTGCGGGTTACAAATACGATTTCCGACAAGAAAAGCGCGTTTTCACTGATGCCGAATATAAGGCCTTCCTTGCAATCGCGTTATCGACTACGTACAAGCTCGCTATCTTTCTTCTGCGTAAGATGGATTATGCACTGCCAAATACAACTCATAGAAGGTTGATTATGTCGGTTATAGACAATTACCATGAATTTTGTCATCGTGTCCCTCTGGCTTTGGATTATTATATCGAATACAACCTGAAAGACACACAGAAACTAAAACAAGTGCTCTATTGGGATGCTCCACAAATTCCCACCCTCTACAAATACATTACCTACGAATATGAGATGTATCCTATTTTACACATCATGTTTTCCAAGATCATGAAGAGGCTACATCCCGAGCAGCTTCTCTTCTACCTTCCGCAAGTATTCCAGTCACTTAACACGAAAGCAGCATATTTAATAAGCCGATTCCTTCTTAGCTATGCAAAGAAATCCTATCTTTTCAGTCATCAGCTTATTTGGAAAGCTAAAGTTGAGAGTAAAGTCGAAAAGGAAAGTGTAAATACTGCTACTGTGCTTCCAGAGATTGCGAAAAAACTCCTGAAAAAAACCCTGACAGACTTAAATCCGACTGAAAGATATATCTTTGAAAATGTTGATGGCTTTTTCGAGAATATTACTGCTATCTCTGGAAAATTGAATCCGAAATGGCCGAAACAACAGAAAAAAGATAAAATTAAAGAATTGATCAAAGAAATTCAAACCAATCCTTACTTATATATCCCTTGCAATCCAAACTACAAGCTCGAGAAAATTAAACTCGACTCGGGTAATCCTATGCAGAGTGCGGCGAAGTGTCCGATCTGGATATCGTTTTATTGCAGAAAATTTGAGGTAATTGAATAAAATAAGTGAGATAATTACAAACTTCACAAAAAAACTAGGGTCCAGATAAATATTATGAAGATCTGCTCAAGAGACAGCACAGAGATATCATCAATCATGACGTAGAAGAAGTGGGCAAAGAGGATGATGAAGAAGAGCAATTGGTTGTTGGAGATGAACAGCGCGGCAACTTTATTATTCAGAATCTGAAGCATAGCACCCCGTTCAAGCTTTTCCCAAAGATGCACATCGAGAAATATGAGCCAGGGCAACATGACATAGAAGAAAGGTAAGCTTTCTGAGTCTGGAGCAGTACTTATATTGTGAAATGAATAAAGGAAAGTTATGCCCTCTGAGTCTGCGATAAGAATCTCAAGAGACGAAGCGATAAATGGAGGAATGGATTCAACTGTGCTCAAAGATATCTATAATTCGAAAGCTTTCGAACAACTTGTTAGACACGAAATCGAGCACAGCGAGCTGCCCAATATCAATCTAAATCCAGGTCAGCTTGTTCCACAGCTCAACTCTTCGAAAGAAAATGCCAGCAGCGACATCCAAGATCAAGACCAGAATAATTCTCCTATAAAACCAGGGCTCCATCACAATCATACAGAAGATATCCAAAATAAAAAAATAATCGGAAAGCTTATGGAAATTGGAGAATCAAATCAAGAAACACAGAAAATTCAAAGAAAAAACTCCGAAGAATCCGAATATGAGATCGTTTCATGCATGTTCAAAGTGTTTGATGATATTCGTCAGGATACTCTTGCCCTTCAAGTCATTAAGCTCTTCCAGTATATTTTCCAAACAGTCGGCCTCGATCTCTACCTCGTGCCTTATACCACTATTTCAAATAGAACTGGACCGGTAATAGTGACATCTCTTTTCATGATCTAATGAATTCCAGAATATGGACATTGGTGGCATCATCGAGGTTGTTCCTAACAGTATCTCACGTGATCAAATCGGTAAAATCAACGAGTACAGCCTTTATGAATACTTCCTCGCCAAATTCGGAAGAGAGTAAGCTTTTTTTCATCAAGCTGCGAAAGGTTCTTACATGATATATTTTCAAATAAAAGAGACTCTCCTGAGTTCCAAATCGCGAGAGAAAATTTCATCAAAAGCATGGCTGCTTATTCCATTGTGAGTTACATTATACAGACCAAAGACAGGCATAATGGAAATCTGTTAATTGACAACGTTGGGCATCTTGTTCACATAGACTTTGGATTCATTTTTGAGATCTCTCCAGGACATAACATGAGATTTGAAAGCGCGGCTTTCAAATTAAATATGTAAACATCCGATTCTACGCAAGCAACTAAATCCAGTTTTTCTTCATAAAGGGAGATGATTCATATCATGGGGCACACTTATTATTCTGAACCCTTTAAATTCTTCACCGAGCAGACTTTGAAAGGATTCTTAGCGATTCGAAGATACGAGGAGCATATAGTCAATTTAATCAAGCTTATGACTTATTCAGGAATGAAATGCTTCACAGAGAAATCTATCCAAGTAATTCTTAATTCCATTGCGAGCATCCTGACCTTATAACTCCTCACTCTATTAGAATCTCAGAGAAAGATTCTTCCCGGAACGCAATGACCTTGAAGCCGCCTACTTGATGAAGCAAATCATCTATGATGCTTATAATAAGCTCACAACCATCATGTATAGAAATTTTTTTTCCAGTGTCTGATCTTTTTTCACATCATAGATACGATGACATCCAAGCATTACAGCAGAATATCCATAGAACTTGAGAAGTTTTCAATTTGCATCTCAGTCTTAAATTCTAATTAGACTGCATATGAACGAACACGAAATGATGATTATTTAAGAATAGGAGACATGGAATTAACATTACACTTGACTCGTAAGTATGAATGAATGTTCAAGTAGAGAACTGGATATGATTTGTTGAATAAGATTGAGGAACAAAACATTTATACTTCTCAAAATTGATCATGATCTAAAGAGAATGAGGAAAATGACTCATTTTTCCAGTTAGCAGGCTTTAGCTCTGCCAATTTTACTAATCTTTTGAGAATATTGAAGTCGCAGGAAAAAGTTCCAGATTATCACATGTCGAAAATTTTAAAGGGGAAATTTTTCAGTTACTTTTAGCAAAGCTAGCAAAAACTCAACTCTTCTCAAAAAGAGTAGATATATTTTGGGTCATGAGCTTTCGATCATACCGAAAATTTAACTTTTTCAGGAGTGAGTTCTCCCAAAGCTAATCTCGTAAAAAAAGGTTCTACAAGTAACAATGAAAAAAGTTGTTAATTTCATGAAGTAAAGAAATCTGGAAACTTTTATTGTTAAACGTAGAAAGATCCCTTTCTATTTTTATAGATTCTAAATGATGGCTGCAGTCTCGAATTTGATGAAAAAACCACATCAACTGATGAGTTTTGAGGCGAATGAACTGATTGATTGCTTCGAGCAGAGTTCAAATTATCAAAGGCATTCGATTGTGAAAAACCCCGTTTCGAACTTGTTAAGAAAAGCGAATTGCGAACCACCAAGTCACCTGAATTTGGTGCATTTTGGAGAACCTTTTTGTAAAATGGCTTCAAGGCATATTCTGCTGAGATCCCGTGTTCAGTTTTATTATCAGAGATGATTAAAAGATTTTTGTTTTTTCTTTCTGGCCGAGTTTTCTTATCAACGCGAAAATATTCTTCAGAAACCGATTTGGGATAATCCCTTTCGCCTCTCTTATGAGGATTAGAGGGCTTGCCAACTCTTTGTTCGATTCCCTTTCCCATTTTCTCCGTTTGATAATTTGTTTCAGACGCTTGTATCTGCACTGTTAAGTGGTTTTGTTCTTCAAAAATTTCATCCCGGCGGTGAGCCAGAAAATGGGAGTAAGGTTTTCTGTGAGCTAAATGTGCCTCACTTGAGTTTTGCGCTCTTTCCAAGCTTGCCTTAGGTGCTTTCAATAAAGGTTCTTGCGCTCTTTTCAACGACAAAAAATTAAAATCAATGTATTCTTCTTTTGAATGGTCAATTTGATTTGCAGTGATTTCTGTTAGAGCACGTTTGAAGTTGTTTATCGTTTTTTTAGAGTCAATATGGCTCAGAGGAATTCCAGAATCTGAGTCATTTTGAGGTTTCTGCAACAACAATAACGAGTGGTGAGATTCAGTTTTTTCTGGTTTGACACTGAGTTTGCTGTTTGCTCCTGCTGATATCAAATTGTTATGACTTTTCTTTTGTTTTCTAGGCTGATTGAAAATTGATTTATTAGAAACTCCCGTCGGCGACGCCTGGATGCTTGTGGCCATGATGTTATTAATGGCAATTTCCCTTTTCTTTCTATGGGCCTCTAGATAGCTCTTGGCATAGTCTGTCGACTCTCGCGCAGCTGAATCCTCCTTCAAGGTGGATCTTTGTTGACACATTTCCACAATTTTTCTTTCCAGAATATCGCGCCAAGGCCTTTTAATGAACTTTACTGTGTTCAATAACTCACAATATTGCTTCGCATTTGCCAGAAAAATCTACAATTGATGCATTTAAATGGCAATTCCTTAAGGATGGTTAATTATTTTTTTTTACCTTTGCATCGATTTTATAAAGCTCCACTTCATCGCTATAGCATTTTGCTGTGTATTCCCTCTGAAAATTATCCCCAATGAGATCTAGATCTCCGAGTACTTCTCTCGCTGACAGTATTGCAAGCTATGATTATACACCAAAAAACGCTAAGAAGAATATATTTAAAAATCATTACTCGTATCGTGGTCTTGAACTGCATTTGTTCTTTCCATCGAGGATTCAAAGCCTTGAACTTATCAGCTTCAAAATAATCGTATTTGAGAGTTGGAGTTGTCACAGCGACTAAAGCATCCAATTTGTTCTCCAGTACAATGACTTTTGAAATCTTCAGAGCAAAAACTACTGAGATGCATTAAGGGGCTTTATTTTACTTCAACTTCACCCTTTTTAATAAAGTAAATTTCTGTGACGGGGTCTCCTTCGCAGAATATCGTTTGATTTCTCGATTTATTAACAGTTACAGCATTTCTAAATAGCGCGGAAATGCTTGGAAGCGACCAGTCCTTCATCAAGGGCAGTGACCTCAAAAAATGCATTTTTTCTTTATTTATCCTCTCGAAATGTTCAGCTGCATTGAAATTTCAAAGCAAAAGCGTAACAATGTTAAATTTACCAAGTATTCGCTGATAAACAGTCCGATTGATAGTTGCCATCACGCATTGCTCTCTGCAAACAACGGTTGCAGTTCTAATAACCAAATTCTCAGCTTTTTATGTTATCAAAAGTCATACCGAGTTGTTGCTTCATCTAAGGCGACTTCTCCAAAATAATTCGGAGCGAAAAGAGTGTTTAGTAGTTTATGTGCAGGGAATAGTTTGAGCAGTATTTCCTTCGACAGTATAGAATCATCACTCATTCTCCAGTAATTATCCGATTTCCTCGGAGAAGGAGATTCAAAATCGAATTTTCCTGATTTTTTTCGGAGGCTGGATTTGGGCGAGCTCATTGAGTCATGTCTCATGATTTTGTGTGAGAGCTCCGCTGCTTTTTTGAAAGAGAAGTTAATATACTTGCTGTTAAATGGTGAGTTTTGTTCATCATTGCTGTTGTTATTCTTCACATCGTTATCTCTCTCCTCCTTGTTCAGAGCAATCGTCTTTGGAATCTTTTGCGTTCGATTTGCTATGAGAGCGTTCTTTGGGGACTGAATATCACCATTCTCTTGTCTTGCAATGATGTAGACACTTCCTTTGAGCAAAACGAAAAAATCCTTCGGAGGATCACCTTATTTTAAGAGGCAATTGGTTTTAAAAGAGGTGAAGGACTACCTTTATTGAACACAACGTCCTCTTTTTGAAAAATCTTCAGTTCCATAAGTCGAAGAAGACTGAATTGCATGTCTCTCTCTAATGCATGGAATATTGTAGCAATATAATCTATTTTCGTCAGTATATCTCTCAAAAATGAGAGCTCATTCATTGGTCTGATGCCTTTACGTAAAATTGTTACAGCAGCCTAATGATTGTTAGAGAAATGATAAATTAAACTAGCAGATAATAGCTTGACTACTTCAATCTCTTTATCTGTGATCACAGTCAGCTGATTTTTTGAGTCAGGCAACTCATTAGTGGGTTTCATTGTAAATTAAAGTTTATTTGAATTGAAATCAAGAGCTCCAGATTATTCGCAAAAAGAAAGTAAACTAATAAATGATAAGTTTCTTTTCAATGCTTCAGACTCATAGCATTCTCGAAGTAATCATCATATTTATGAGTCAATGTGTATGATTGTTTTTCAAATAGTTTCAATTAAATCTAATTCATACATTACTCGGTAAATTAGAATCTCATTTTGTTTTTTCAAAACATAGACACACAAACTGCAAACTGGAGGAAAATGTTAGTATGGTCATTAATTTGCAAAAACAAGCTTTCCTATGGTCTCCTAGATAACTAAATTAGTTTTTTTTGGAGCCACAGGGGTACATTGGTAACTCAATCGGCTATTTTGACTGATAAATACTGTAAAATAAAAGCTCGTAATAAAAATTAAAAGTATATTCGAAATGGGAACCAAAGGATCCAAAATCCACTCGAGTACCTCGAGCGTAGGAACAACACGATCAACAATTAGTCGCGGCTCTCAATATAGCAAACCGAAAAATTTTACTATTGAGAAGGAAATTGTCGATCCTCGGTACGGAGGAAGAATTCTGTTGGTGCGGCGCTTTAAAAATACAAGGGATTATGTCCTTTTCCAAAAAAGAGTGAATTCCCAACTCGCCTTGGAACGCGAGATTCGGCTATTAAACAGAAGAATTCTCTCTCCCAATCCAAATCTGCTGAGGATTGACTGCTTCACTCATCACGATGAGCAAGCATGTTGTGACGTACGCTGGGTCGTAAATATTTACGTCGAATACCTTGAAAAAGATCTCGCTCAAGAGCTTGCAGAGAAAAGATATAAGAAAGCCTATTACATGGAGCATGAATTGGTTTATCTCATTGAGAATCTCTGCAACGGGCTTCATAGTTTCGAGAAATCCAAAAATCCGCATGGAGACGTGAAACCAGCGAATATCTTTATTGACAGCTTTGGAGTTTATAAATTCCTGGACAACTACTTAATTGATTTTAAAACAGACAAAAAATCGGCAAAACGTAAGGGTCTGCTCGCTCCTGAGCTGCTAAATGGAAAACCTACTCAAGTTCCTCCAGAGGATCAGTTCAAAGCTGATATTTTCTCGCTTGGGATGACGCTACTTGAGGCGGCCACTTTAGAGCCATCAATCGAGTTATATGACTTCAATAAGAATTCGATAGATCAAAAAGAACTTGAATGCAGACTTGACCTGGTCAAAATGAGTTATTCCCAAGAGATCTACAAGCTTCTTCAATCGACATTGATGTTTGATCCTTGTGAACGAGTAAAAATTGAGACGGTATGTCAGAAGCTTTCGGAGCTTGGCGACTCGGTACTTGGCAAAGGAGCCATACAGTCCTACGTTCTTGACCGAGTTCACGCAAATCAAGGACTTAGTACTCAAGACTTGAGCTTCGATAGACCGTTAGCAGGTACACTACAGGGTATCGAGAGCCTTCGAGACCTTAAATAATTATTCATAGCCTTCGACACTCGCATGATTGCTCAAGTGTGAAGAAGATTCAAAGTTTATAACGGTTCACAGATCAGCCAATTTATTTGCACATAACAGTAAGTACTTCAGAATTTAATCACTATCACGAAGTGCCGGTCCATGTAGATAGGAAAAAATTTTATGTTTATTGCATGAAGAAACCTAAAATTTATATTATTCGAGTTAGTTGGTAGTTTCCTATATATTCATATTTTATGCAGAAAAACTGGGTCTTCAATCAAAAAGAGTCAACTATGAACTTATTAGCAGCACTAGAAAATCGAGATTTTTAATGACATGTATGGTAAGCTATTAATTTAGACTTACATTAAGTCATAAACTTCACTTATTTTTTTCATGCTTAACTTCATTAGTTATGAGTGATACCGATTCTGAATGTGCCATTGCAATAAAACTTTTCATCTAAAGCCTGATTCAACTTTGAGTCCAGTCAAGAAATGACTAGAAAAAGAAAATATTGTTTCCATGATTAATCCTTTTTGATGAACACAAAGGTGGTTTAAATAAAATGAAATTTATTTAGTAGCTTATGGTGAACTTGCTTTAGTCCTTTCCAGATGAAGAAATCTAAAGAATTCTCTTTTTCAGAAGTTAACTCACCACGGGTAGCTAGAATTAGAGCTCAGAAACATGTTGAGTCAATAGCTTTTGACGACAAGACAGATATTTTGTTTTTGATCGAGAAAGAATCGGTATCAACTAATAACATTTGCTACGAGCTTGCTTGCTACAATCTACGCACTCTGAAATGCCTGCAATTAACGAAATTAAGCGTGAAAGACAACCTTTGGGAGGAAGTGGCACTCAAATTTTATCCTCAAAACAAATTACTCTTGATGCAGCCAAAATCCTTGAGATTTCAAAGCTATACTTACTATCTTCAATTTTCTCAGTCCATTAAACCTCCAATTATAACATTATCACAAAAAGGAAAGCATTATGAACTTGAGAAGCTTGCGTTTTACCCATTTGTTGTTACTAGTTTGATATTTCTCGAAAATAAATCGATGCTGGCAGCCACCGCACAATCTAAGTGCTTGATTACTGCAAAAATCGGACCCGGAAAGCTTGTTGATCCTTTTCAGATGAAGATTGATGGCCTTATTAAGATATTATGCTATGTTGAAGATAAAGATACATTGATATTAGCAACGGAAACTGGCCTCAGTTTCCTTGGGCTTAAGAGAAAAGTGTTGAAAAAATATGAGTATAAACTGGTGCACCAGGTGATTTATAATCGGCACAAAGGGCTTTTGTTCATTTACGGAGATGAAATTTCCCTCTTTCAATTTACCACACAGGGATGTCAGTATTTATGTCAATTAAGATGCAAAGAGCAAGGAGAAGGTCAAAAGGCTCCGAACTCGATTGGAGAAACGAAATCTGGATCCTTTGCATATACTTACCTTCAATATTTCGCGACATTGTCGAAGATCTTCTCCAATATAGTCCAGCCTTTATCGGCCGAATTGATTCATGAAGGAGGAATCCATGTCAAAGTTTGGAATTTTTGCTGTGGTGATATTTTGTGGTTGCGACGCTGTTTGCTGGTTCTTTGTAAAGATCAGAAACGAATTGGCGTTTACCGACAATAAAGATCATGCATCTGAAGGAATCCAAGTCGAGAAAGTCATTCCCTCATTGACGAAGCATATCAACTTGTGTATACGGACAAAGTATGTGTGGCAAGGAAAAGTTCTTCATGAAACTGATCAATTAGAAAGTTCTCATAATAAGAAAGTTAAATTTTGCTACTCTTCACTAGGATTCATTGTGCCATATTGTATATATTACACTACAACGCAATTGTTTAGAACTGCAAAGGTGTCTGATGATATGAAATAGGACAAAAGAGTCAATTTGCCTAAATAATCGAAAAGCTTAAGATTTTGAAATTTAGCGAGAACTCAATCATAGTGAAAAATATAGACCTTTACAAAACAGCAACAATCAAGATAGATACTGTATTGATCTTCTAATGGTGTTCCGTAGGTCAAACTCTGAATATTTAATTTCTTTGATGTTTCTTTTCATGCGAAAGGTAAATAAAATTATTTGGAATAAATTGAATATCTTGTATCATGATTTGGTTCCTCCATTGTTTGCTAATTCTTCTGGCAACAGCTACCGCAACGAAACTCCGATCCAAAAGTGATCAAACGATTAGAATAGCCTTTGGTTCATACTTTGATCCATTATACGATTTAAATGGAGACATTTTTAAAGAAATTCTGGAAACAAAACCTGACACCTTCTTGTTTCTGGGTTCTTACTGATTCAGGCGAATTCTAATTCAAACATCTAGGTAGAACTCTTGGTGACATCGAAGATCATTCTGTCGAAAAGACCAAAAGCCGATACAAGAGCCTTTCTTCGAAACCCAACTATGCAAGATTGAAAGCTCAGACTTATATTGATGGAATAGAAGAAATTTTTGAAGGTAATGGCATTCAATACAATTTATTGAATCAATATAGATGAAGATAAGTCTCTTTGGTTTGACTTCTTGAATCTACCACAGCTTGATCCCAGAAGAGACCTGAATAGTTTGTATAGAACTTTCGTAATTGAATCAGGTATCGGAAAACTCTTCTTCAATGACTTAATTGAAATACATGAAGGGCGCCTCTTCTCAGTCCGGGTGATCCTTCTTGAACTGGTTTTCACCAATCATTTGTTCCAATCAGGTTCAGAACTCAATTTGTTATTACTAATTTCTAACAAAATATTATAAAGCAATTAATGCAACACAATTGAAGTGGCTTGACAAGCTCCTCAGCGAGAGTCATGAAGATCTATATATCATCGGGACAAGTATACCAATGCATGAATTGATGATTTTTCAAACTTAATAATCATAACAGCACTTCCTTTTCTTCCTCATGATCGAATGCTATTCGAAGCCATTGACACGCCTTCTAAGATGGAAGTTTTAAGAATGATTAAAAAGTATCGGAAACCAGGTAAATTATGACCCCTCTTCGGCCCATTTCGTTACCAAAACAACTATGATAAGTCATTTTTATTTCGGGAAATACATTGAATCCTATGGGAGAGATCCTCAGTTTCCCTTGTGGAGAGGAAGGTACACACGAATTACTCTCTCTTTCTCTCTTCCTCACGCATTTCCAGATTTTGGCTATAGGATCTTCGAAATGTCTTCTAGTGGACTGACTGCCCCGAAAGTTGATTATAATAGCGAAATTAAAGGGAGATATTTGATCCCAGACACCTTTAACGTACTAACAATATTTTCACTGCATCACTTGAACCAATGGACTAATCTATAGGACTACAAAAATCGGACTTTCGGAAAGAATTTTGGATTGATCGAGATTCATATCTCCGAGAGAAGCAAGAAAAGTAGCTCGATATCTCTTAAAATAATGCAAAGGAAAGGTGTTGTTAAAGTTGAACAGTTCGATTATTACGAAGATTTCATGTATCCTTTCACTCGTTTTGAACAGAGTATATATTCACAATTTTCAATATAGTGAGAAGCCGTCACAGAAAAAAGTCACTAAACTCAAGTGTACTGCAGAGCTATACTCAAGAATGCCAAATTTATTCAAGCATCTGTGGAAGTCAGATCCTGAGTTGGTGATTTATGCACTATTTTCAACCTTTTTTTTGATTTTCTGTCTGGTGTGGTGCTGTCGAAATGCGGCAAAAAAAGGAGGGCAATTTGTTGGCGATGAATTCGAGAAATTTCATCAAGATTGATATAAATTCTAAGTAATTGATAAGGTTAAAATCTTATACAATGTATATTGCTCGAACGAAATATACAATCTTTTTTGTGCCCTGTTGAATGTAGAGGATGAATTCAATGAAAATAGTTCCAAGTTTTTTGATAAATTGAGATTTCTTGTCTTCTTTGGCGTGAATACCAACAAACAGCTCAAAGTAACTTTGATTTTGAGTGATTATCAACACATGCTGTACCTGGAAATACTTAAAGAGCTTTTTTCAATTACATTATCATCCTGAAATATTTGAAATAGAACCCACAAATATCGTGTCATCCCAAACTATACGATACACAATGTTTGCATTGATGCTTTTTTTGATCTCCAAACTATCATAAAGAGGGTTAATAACGCAATTTAAAATTTTGTTTTTAATGCGCAATAATCCTCAAAGTCCTGTACGACCTTCACACCGTCATTTACAAGAGAGATTCTCCGTCTCTCCAATCACAACAGAGAGTATTCAACAACTTTTATTTTTTCATTCTCTAATCTTAGATCACTTTGCACTTATTGTCACAAAGAACCACACAAGAATCGAAATACTTTGTCAGAAAGTCCGGCCACAAAAAACTTACGTTCTTCCCAGGAAAAGAGTGCTCATAGCAGCCACTCTCCTTTTAGAACTATCAAAGCATGCTTTTCTGAGGGAAAAATCCAGACGCCTTTTATGAAGCGAGTACAACAGAATTTTAAATCACAAGTTGCTCCGACACTATTAAAAAACGAAAGAAAAATTATGGTTGAACTTCAAGCTGCAAATCAAAAAATCAATGAACTTAATCAGCTGACAGATTTTTACCAGACAGAAGGACTGAAACCAAGAGAAAGGTGCAAAAGCGTCCATGCGTTCCTTGAAATGCAATATAGTTTTTCCCAGGAAATCTCTCCTTCAAGAGAAAAGCTGTCAAAAGTAGTATCAAATTCTACGAGTTGCACTCCTCAAAAAAAGCCTCAAGGCGCTTTTTCAAATTGGGATCCCACAAAAACATTAATAAAGTCGAAAAATTCTACTCGAGATGCTATACTATTCGACCCTGAAAAATCGGTATCACACTCATTTTCAACTAGCAACATTAAATTCAAGCGAGGATCGCTCAGTTGTAATATTAATGATTTCCACCAGATGATAAATTTTTCAATTTGTTGGATATAGTTTCAGAGGCACAGACTACGAAACCATCGACACCCTTTGGAGAAAACAGAAAAAATCATCGGAAGATTGGCGTTGTAGAAACAGATTCAACTCATTATCATTATCATCATCAGAAATATTCTTCATTCGACTCCTCCTCATGCTCCCCAATTATTCCAGCTGAAAATGAAATCCAGTTTAGTTTTACAAAAGCAAAATTGAAAGAATTAAATTCAAGAGAAGAGCAAGCCTACTTCGATAATACACCAAAGTTGAATCATATTGAACCGGATTTATCATCAATAAACAACGATACCCAAACTTCAAAGGCAAATAATCCTACAAAAGCTCACTCGCGATCAAGGATGTTAAAAATGGTAGATCCCCTTGAAACATTTGTCTCGGTAATTTTAAAATCAATCGTGAAAGGAGAACGTTAACACTATATATCAAATTAAGTATGAAAAAACGAAGATGCCGCTCTCTTTAGCAATTATGGCGAAAGGGAGAAAGAATATCCTAAATCAATTTTATGATGACTCTGAGCATCATGAGCAATTAGGAAAGTCTATTGAGCAGAAGACCAACGAGATCTACTTAGAAAAAGAGCGTTTTCTCCAAAATGGTTGCGACTTCTTAACTGCTTAAATTGAACTTTATTATTTTAGCTGCAAGCCAGGAGCAACAAAAGCATATAAAATACCTTCAAAGCAAGCAAATGTTTTCTGGTGCATATTACGGGATCTTATCAATGAATAAAAAGGCAAAGGATAAAGTGCTCTCACGTCTGGAAGGTATAATGCCAGGCTCTCGGTTTCTGAAAATCTAGAGGATTTTCTTGTAATTGAACTTATAAGAATAAATTTTGTATGTACTGAATTTCGAGCTCATATTTTTCTTTGTTTTCCTTTTTTCTTCAAAATTACCTGTAAAATTTCTTCTCAAGTGAGAACCAGCATAAAGTCCCTTCTATAAACAGAAATATGTTCTGAACTGAGAGTCAAATGCATATGGAGTCAAGAAACGGTAGCTATGAAAAATGAGCTAACAAACAAGAATATCTTCAATTTCGAGAAATCCATTATTTCTGCATTGCTTTGTTCAAATTGAAAAAGCAGGCCCTCGAGGATGTTGAAAGTTTGCTGACTTGATTAGAGTTTATACTTATTATTTTTAATGTTTGTTTCTGCTTGAATCTACAAGCCAAAGCAAATAAATTGCTGGCTCCATTTAGAATAATTAGTATTTTTCAAAATATCTCTTCCTCTCAGTTGAACATGAATTGATAGAAATCGTATACCGAAAAATTGCCGTAACGTCGAACCTTCACTCGCACTTGAAAGCATCAAGGTCTTTGACAATGTCAAATTTGTTGAGGAAACCCTTCATTGGTACTGAGCCCTTAACTTTTTCACTTCTGGAATTTGTTGAGTCTCCCCTCATAATTCTTAAACTTATCAATGTGCTAAAGAGAATTCGCTTTGCTAATCTTATACATATTAAAGAAAAATTTATTTTTCGAAATACATCAATTGATTGTTCTATTTTCATGAAGATTCAGTCTTCAGTCAATTTACTCAGTGCCAACGCTGATTTTTCCTGAAACTACCTCCTAATCTAACTTTGCTAGGCCTAACTTTGGCATATACAACAAAATGAACGATCCAAATTTCGAAAACTTTACTCATACTCCAACTGGAAAGAATTCTTGATCGTAAGTCGCAGCTCAGTGCTGTGTTCTCAGCTGTTTTGGGATTTATACAAAATGATCAACAACCAAACATAATTAATAACTGAAAATAAATATTTCATGCTTTCACGAAATAAGAAAATTTCTCTCGATTTAAGTCTAAAAAATCAAATTCACTGGATACCCTCAACCTTCTTCAGTCGATTAAGCACTCCCTTCATAATTTCCTCATTATTCAGTGCTCTGAGCTATATTTGTATCAAATTTCATCAATTATGAAGAGAAAAAAAAAGAGAGCTGCCGATTCAGCTGCTCAATAATATATTAAATTTTAACTGAAAGAGTCCTTTTCTACCCTTTCAAAGCCAACATTTAAACCTACGATGACAACTGATGTTCCTGTAGAAGCGCAAGCCTGCCTGTTTGCATTTGTGTGTTTAGTAATTGGAGGTATATTTCGCGAGCTAAATAAACATACAAATCTTCCTTACACTCCTGCACTCCTCATTTTTGGAATCTTCATGGGAATCATTGCTCCATACATCGGTCTCTTCGGAGACATTATGATCAAAGCGACCGACCTGGACCCTGATGGAATCATCATTCTTTTTATTCCGATTCTAATTTTCGAATCCGCGATGAACACACAATGGCATATCTTCAAAAAATCATTGTCAAATATTCTCATGCTGTCCGGACCAGGAGTTGCCTACAATATCCTCTTTCTCGGAGCTTGCAGTAAATTGTTTCTAGCTTATGACGAAGGAGATTTTGATTGGATTAGCGCGATGATCTTATCAGCAATTATTTCGACTACGGACCCTGTTGCAGTTATTTCACTTCTCCGAGCAGTGGGATCTCCTGTTTACTTCAATACACTGGTGGAAGGAGAATCCTTGCTCAATGATGCCTTCTCAATCCTCTTTTTTTTGACGTTTACGAATTTATCAAAAGGCCAGTCACTATCTTTCGGATTAGTTATCGAATCATTCTTCTTAATTGGTATAGGAGGGCTCTTGATTGGCGCTGCGTTTGGTTTCGTGGGGACACTCTGGTTAAGGAAAATTATCAGAGACGAAACCCTGATTATTTGTCTCACCTTCTGCATGTGCTATTTATGCTTCTATTTCGCTGAATACTCGGATATCGGCTCCTCTGGAATCCTCGCTGTTGTTGGATGTGGTCTCTTTCTGGCAGTTTTCGGTAAAACTAATATAGACCATCGCGTTGAAGATTCTTTAGAGGCGGTTTGGGGGTTCTTGCAATGGGTCTGTGAAACTCTGATTTTCTTACTTGGTGGAATAATCACAGGGTACTTAATTTTCCATGATCCTAATTCACAAATCGATGCTCTCGACTGGATAAGAATGTTTGGTCTATACATTCTCGTTGTGATTTCGAGACTTGTTGTTATCTTTTCCTTCTATCCGATCCTCTCGAAGACAGGCTATGGAATGAACTGGAGAGAAGGATTCATTCTAGGTTGGGGTGGTCTGAGAGGGTCGATGAGTATCGCGCTCGCTCTTGTGTTTCGAGCAGAAGAAAATATGCCTCTTAAAACCAGGCAACTCATCGTGTTCAACTCAGCTGGTGTGGCAACTCTAACCATGCTAATCAACGCAACTACTGCAGGATACCTGATTCGCAAATTAAAGGTGGTAAGCGTCCCAGCAACTAAAGCGAAGATTAAAGTGAATTTGCAATCTGAGATTCGACAAAAAGCCGTGCACAAACTTGAAGAGATTCGACACCATAAATATAACCAGCTTTGTGATTGGGACGAGGTCAAAACTCTTGTGGGCATTGATGAAAAGCAGATGACAGAACTAGCAGAAAAAGTCAAGGCGGCTACTCGAGTCTCTTATATACTCGACAATGATATTCTAGCGGAAACAAGATTCAGACTACTCAGAATAATCAGGAGGATGTTTTGGGAAAGATATCAAAAGGGTCAACTAACAAGCGCAGCAATCACTCTGTTGCTCGACGCCTGTGACGCGGGACTAGATAAAACTTATAAGTCTGTTTGGCTTTGGGAATATATTTACGCTGATTTTCTTGGATGGCGCCGATTGGGACTTGTTCGTAAGCTTAGTCGAATCCCTGTGATAGGTATCTACCCGAGGAAGCTTCTTGCAAATTATATTTCGAGGATCTACCAAGTCACTACAACATTTATCATGGTGTCTGACGAGGTAATTAACGGTCAGCAAGGAGTCAAGCTCAGTAAAAAACACTTCAAAACTATCATTGAAGAGCTGAAGAGCAACAGCAGAGACGCCAACAATTATCTGGTCTCAGTTCAAGACGACTACCAAGATGCTATAAAAACAATCCAAATGAGAAGAGCCGCTCTCCAGATCCTCCATTATCAGGCAGAATTCCTTGAAGAAGCCAGAAAAGAATGTCAGATCGAAGAAAAAGAGTATAAAGAAATTAGAGGCGAGCTCGACCAGAAAGCAATAACAGCTCAAGGAATTCAAGTGGAATTCAACTCAGATGGTCACACATTTGATGACCTTGTACTGCAGTTCCCTTCTCTTGCAGTTTTGAAAAAAACTCATTCTGTAAAATTGAGAGCGGCTGCTCAAACTATCAGTTTAAAGCCTGCAGAGATCATTTATCACCAAGGAAACCCCATAGAGTATTTTTATGTAGTCACCAATGGAGTTGTGAAAGAATATGAAGGCGATGACCATATCAATGGTGTATACCAAGGGATAGGAAGTCTCCTTTCTTTTGCAACATTGGTCGAGCCGAAACAGCTAGCATTGAAGTCATGCATGACGGTCAATCAAGTTTCGTTGAGAAGAATACCTATAGCTCTCATGGTGGAAGCAATGCGAGAAAACCCTGAGTTTGAGCTAATAGCATACCAAAATGCTCTTCCAGGTTATGTCAGATCTTCTTATACAAATTGCCAGCCGCTCGCGGCTCTAACCGAGCAAGAATTGCTTGATTGCGCTCAAAAAACAAAATTATTAACATTATATAAAGGAGAAAAATCAAACTTTGAATATGGAGCGGTACTCTTTGATGGGACTTTGCTTTGCTCTTCTGAAAAGCAGGCGCTGGAAAACGAAGAAGAGGAGGAGGAAAAACTTTCGGACACTGTGGAACCAGTCACTTACCTCCGAAGTGGCGAAGAAGAATATGAAGCTCTTACGGATTGTAAAATATTAGTGTTCTTGTCGGAAGTAGCCAGTATCGAAGTTCCAGGCGAAGAAGTCAGGAAAAAGCGACTTACAATCGATTGGGATGTAGAGCCACCAGTGAAAATTGAGTCACAGCCTGGTACTTCTCTTGAGATGACGGATATAGCTTTATCGAATCAGTATGAAAATGAAAAAGAACGGGCAAATTCTTTGAGTTATAAGAGAAAATCAAGCGAGATGAAGGACGTGGATTTATCGGTTGAAAAGGAGCGATTAAGGAGTCAAACCTCAAGTTCCATTTTGAAACAGAATATATCGGACTCACAAGTTTCAGAGCAAGAATAAGTGAATTGCGTCACAAAAAAAACTTCGACGTATAAGATTGGCTTTTTATAAATGAAGTTACGCACGCTAATTTTTATAGCTAAGCATCTGATTGCCATTTACGTTTGGAGTTTTATGTTTGTTGAGATTTTATGATGAATATAAATTAGATATAGAAACAGACTCATTGAGAATTTCCTCAAAACTATTAGTATCTGACTGAAAATAAGGGATGAATAGTTAAAAAAAGCAATTTTGAATATATAATAACTTGACTCATACGACAGTAAATACTACATGGTTCAGAGGCACTATGAAAAACCCTTGCCTCTATCCCTATTGAGAGTTCAAGGAAATCAACTCTCATGCGTTCAGAGCAGATTTCGAGCAAACTTTAAAGAGGACAAAACTGTACTTGCATGAAATGAGAATGAAGAATTTCTCGAAAGGATCATCAAAGGCAATGTCACAAATATTGAATGACTGTACATTTCTCCTTAAGTTTTGATGACAGAGCCAAAATCGAAGTTGTAAAGGAATAGAATACAAACCTACAAAGGTCAGTAAACCGAAAGAAATTGATGAAAGAAGCTAAAATTAAAAGACCATTGTATTAAAAAAAAAAATAAGAGAAAAATCAACATACAATGTCCTTAGCTTAAGATTTACTAATTAGAAGGAATTAAGATGAATTGGGTTGAATATTTCAGTTAATGGACCTAATAATGAAGGAACGAACTGTATGTATTGTTTAATGTCTTTTTGAAAATAATGCATTCTTGAAATAGGTGACTCGTGTATTGAAGAGTCATCAGAAATTGTTCTTCTGGCTCTAGTTTGACCATTTTCAAATAATGTATTACAAGATCTAGGCGCCTCCATTAAATGAATTGTTGAACTTTCGAAGCGGCGATGTTCACAACTTAGAGGTAAATAAGCAAACACAATTTAGCTATAAATAGGGACAGCATGAATTCAAAATTTCTTACTAATCTTGAACGAAAAATTCATGAGAAAGGGAGTCGATTTCCTCAATGAACTCCTCTGAATCTTTCATTTTCTTCTAAAAACAAACACAGAGGTTCCTTTCAACAGATTGTGGTGTGTTGATTATTTCTCTCAATGTCTTAAAATAGGGTATAAAACTTTGATTTTTGTATCGCATAGAATTTCCCACGCGGAGGTTTCAACATCTTTGATTTTGGAATTATCTTGAATTGAATGTTCACAACTACCAAAGCCAGGCATTAATTTATTTAGAGAAGGCGTTCGTTTCTTATCGAGGTTAGGGGTAGAATTTCTTTTCTGAAAAACTGTCAGTACACTTTGAAGAACAGAATTTTATAAGATTGAGGCCCATTATATCTCCTTCATTCAGCCTTTAAAAAAACTGGTAATCCTCACTTTCTCGAGAGGGTTATTGATATTTACTTGCCAAAAGGAAACTATGAGGCGAATATAATGTTTTTTTTTTTATAGAAACCAACTCATTTCATTTGAAAAAGAAATAAATTCGTAAGGCATTCCTAACAAAAACAAAAAAAAAAAGAAATTAAGTGAATTAATCTCATTATTTTAAACTTCCAAGTGTGAGATTTTGTAAGTTAACGTGGAATAGTTTAATTTAATCGAACCTTGATCGAGCATTCCAAATTTTTCAGTAACATTAATGAAACAAAGTAGAGATTTATAAAAGTGAAGTCTATTGTTCTCAGCAAGAAAAATATGCGTTGTAGAAGCATACAGTGAAATTTTCAAGCGTTGGAAAATGTATCATCGAGTAGGATTCCATTAAGTAAAACGTTCAATGTATTTAAGAATTCGTCACGGAATTAAATCCAAAGTTTCACAATTAAAATTTAGGAAATTATGGTAATGTGATGTATGTCTAAAGGCAATCCTAACAATTGAAATGTTTTATTCATAATTAAATGGTTTGCTCCTTCCAAGCAGAATGCAATCACCTTATGTTTCAAATACTTAACAACATCGGAGTTCGAGATATAAATCCTAAATCTCCGATCTCAAAATGAGGAAATTTAGTTCAAAATTGTTTCTTCTCGAGGACGGATGATCTAAAAACTGAACAATGCTAATACCATAAACCTTTCGTCTCCAAAAGACAGATGCCAGCTCATTAATATTATCGGCTTTTTGCTGGTTGCATGATGAGAGATCCACCGAGATATAGCCTCAGTGGCGGCTTGCTGCCAAAGTGAAGAAGGAAAAAGCTATGAAACAGAAAATTTTCTTATGTGATTCGTGATAAACGTCTTCGAGAGGCCTAGTTTAATTCACTGCATTAAAATATATCCAGCAAATACCCAATTCAATTTTTTTTTTTGCGTTGTTGTGAGAACAGACGATTTTTTTTCCGCCTTAGCTTCGCGAATGCTGAATTACTTTCACTCAGCTCAATGAATGAATGAAATAAAGTCATCATTGTTTTCATCCAATCCATTTAGCTGTCACTCTCTTTTCTTGGATTTATGTCTCGCAAGGGTCAGTAAATTTTGTCTCCCTATGAAACCTTGCATTTGGCAGAGACCTTTGCTTCTTCAGGGCTTCATTAAAACATTTACAGAAAGTATTCGAACCTTTTATTGCGACATTAAATCTCGAGGCGAGTTGAATAATTTAAATTCTGATAAAATAAGTCCAATTAAAATACCTTTTTTTAGATCTCAGGGGTTCTCAAAGTCGCTATTATTAGGCTGAACCTTAAAATGGGAAAAAGGTTTCACAAATATCCTCGCTTGTGAACTATCGCCGAATGAAAGCACGGCTCGCAAAGGCATGGTCACTCCCATGCCCGATCCCTTATCCAATCTGTTAGGAAACAATCCCCGAGTTCGAGGAATTCGAATCTTTTGGAGATGTTCAAAAGGATGGGTATGAGTTCAAATTCGGAGGCGTTAGGTCCCTCCCCATGCGTATCCCATGAGATAGAAAGTTTTGAAGGTGAGCTGACTATCTAGTCAGGCTAGCAAGAGAATTTGGAAATGATCAAAGTTAATTCGCTGCGATTTGTTTAATTAGCTGATCAAGCTGGAAATTTATAATCGATATTTAAAAAAGAAACAATAGTTGGTAACGGAGAATCATGGAAATGAATTTAAACATCCAAGACTTCAATTTTGAGGATATCTCTTTCTCACCGATGGAAGGTACCTACTGCGGCTTTCTCTGAGTTTAATTTAGTTATAGGAGGGACAGAAGAGACAGTCGTTAAGGATTTTAAATGTCATTATCCATCTTGCAATAGATCCTTCCGGTTCAAATCGGAGTATAAAAGGCACGCAGCTATCCATCAAAGCGAGAGACCCTTTATTTGTACCTACCAAGATTGCAACAAATCGTTCAAGAGGTTAGATTGTCTGACAACCCATATGAGAGTACACACCGGAGAAAAGCCCTATACCTGCCCTGTCGGGTCTTGCAAGCTCCCATTCTCTACAAAAGCCGGATTGAGGTACCACGTGTTAAAACACAAGAACGATAAGACATTCAAATGCGACTTCCCAAGTAGAATAATTTAATAGCAACTTTAACTCATCAAATCTTGTTTAACAGGGTGTGGACAGTCTTTTCTTACACTTACACAGCTGAACCAGCATAAAAAACGCATCAGAGTGCATGATACTCTCTTAAAACTTCCTCTGACTCTAACAGATCTCCAAGAAAAGTCAGCTGAGGAAAAACGGATTGTTGAGACAAGCACCGCCATCAATGAACCCTCCTGCTTCGAACCACCGATTTCCAAGCAGCAACAAGTCGAGCCACTCTTTGAATCACATCATGAACAGATTCGTTGTGGTCATTCTCCAAGTCTTGCTGAGAATATAAAACCTCTCGAAAAATTTCAACAGTCAGCTGATAATCCTACTGGACTGGAAACTCATTCTCAAAATTTGTTAAACAACACCCATCCTTCTGACCTGGTCTTCCCAGAAACCAACTTTAACTCATTCTGCTATCCTGTTCCTGTTCAATATGATCAAGCATCATTGCTTAAAAGAATAAGCAATATTTTGGATGAGAATATGCTTTTGAAACAACATATTCAGATCTATCAGAAGATGGTTGAGGTTTGCCAAATTACCCTGAATGGGAATCCACTGATCTCTGTAATTAATTCACTTAAAAGTAGTAACATACCTTTAACAAATTTATGATGTTCTTTTGTATTTAAGAAGGTCTAAACTTTTGACTTGATTTTATTGTATAAATAGCTCTGATTTATTGTAGAATTGCTTTCTTACCTAATGCTGATGGTACTTAGTAACTGTATCATCACATGGATAAAAAGTATATTTCATAAATTTTGTAGGGGTCCTTCCTCATAAAACCAATTGATTTTTCCCGTTTCGTTTGGGATTCACATTTTTCGAAAAAATCAGAACTTCCTTTTCCAGACCGTTCCAACCTATTTCATTGAGTTATACAACTCAGATTAAGAAATACTTATTTGATTCAAGAATATATTTTTGTATGTGAAATCTGAAGGCTCAAGTTAGTAGCCATCGATAGTGGGGGTGTCCTGTTCTTTTCTCTAGAATCCTTCCTTTGATGGTTAAATTAAAACACTATCGTCTTGACATCTGAAAATAATTAAGTTTTCGATGAAGTTTTGCTAATCGTTTCATATCCAATCAACTCACGACACCTCAATTTGATTTCCTTCAGAAAATGCAAGCTTCGATCCGTATATGATAATGACAATGAAGCAGAGCTTAAGGGAAGTATTTTGGAGATTTTTAGACATTGGTTTTACCAAATTTTTTGAGCAATAGTTCATGCCTGAGATAATTCAGATAGTGGTATGAGTTTCCTGGTAAACATAAAAAAGTTATGCTGAAATTCAATGTTGAAGTATTACACGAGGAAAGTAAGATCAAGAGAGTACGGAGAAAAGGAAAGCAAAATCTATGGAACTCACAATACTGATCTTTTTGCAACATCAAACTATTAGCATGGATTCGCGGGATCCTACCCTTACAGCTTGACTCCTTTCACTCATCTTATTTTATCTGTTGCATTCGTGCTGTCCTGCTCTTAGCTCACTGAAAAACTATTTGTTGAACAAGCAATTAATCACAAATTAAATTGTGTGAGTTTCATTCAGTCTACAATAAGATAGCCTTTATAAAATAATCACTTTCTCTTAATACTATTAGCTAATGACAACCTCCGATTATAACAGCGAGAAATATCTCCGTGAGATACCGCAGCCAGAAGTACGCTCTTAGCTGGAGATAATCTGAATTTGCTTACTTTTTTTCTTCAAGCAAATAATATCAATTATGAAGAAAATGTCTAGCAAAAGAAGTGTTCGAGAAATAGCTCTACTTATCAATTATATCCAAAGAGCGAATTTGATGATTTTTCAAACTGACACTGGGAGTAACTCCAGCGTTCGTGATCTAATAGCAAAATCGTTGTCATATTTCCAAATTGTCAATAAAGATGCTGGAACAGCCTTATTTCACAAAGGTAATATTTGAAATTTTAATGGTACCATTGTTGATGTTTATTCAACCACTTCTACCTAGATCAGGATGCTGATACTTTATATATTATGATCAGAGGAACCGCGAGAGGTTTTACTGAGAGAGGTATAGACGAAATTGAAACCGACAGCAAACAAAAGACTGAAATTATGACTCCGACGCCACCGAAAACATCCAGGAAGTATCAAAGACAATTGAGCATAGCTGTAATTTGGTGAAAAATTAATAACCCCTCTAATTCTCAACTTAGAAGGAGCCTGGGCAAAAAGATTCCCCGTTAAGACCCTTGAATATTGAAATCCACAGGATTCAAAGTGACTCAAGCCACCCAAACTCTCCCTATCTCCACCATACCCCAAAAAATAGCTTCCTGAAGAGCGCATTAAACGCAAACACATTTAGCTTCAACTTTGCCGAATCATTTGAAGAAAGAGTCTTTGGCAGTTTCCAAGACAGACGGCATCAGTATTTTCGTGGATCAACTCTGAAAATGAAACAAGTCGCAGTATTTTCAGCTGGGTCAGTAATTGGTGAAAAGGCATTCCTTTCAGAAAGAGGCTTGGCCCTTACAACTGTCATTACTTATGAAGATTGCTATTTATTGGCTTTAGACAAAAAGGACTATGACTTGGTGTTTGCCGATGAAATGCTGAAAATTAAGGACAAAATTTCCTTCCTTGAAAAAGTGTTTCCTCAGACACCTCGATCACAGCTTGCAATGGTTTCGTATTTTTTTGAAAAAATAGTTTGCCGAAATGACCAAATCATATATAAACAAGAGCAGGAAGCAAAAGCTGTATATCTAGTGCTAAAAGGAGAAATACAAGTAAAATTGGCATTTTGGAAGAATACCTAAAATTTTTTCTATATAAGCTTCTCCGTTCTATCAATGTCGAATCTAATGCTACAGTGAACAAAGCCTTAGTCAAAGACAAAAAGACAATTTATAAAGTAAATTTAATGGCTACGAGTGGAAAGTTAAGTCTCACACAAATAATTTGTAGTCTGCCGCATTGAATGATGGAGAATTGTTCGGTGAAGAGGTATTCTCTAAGAAAAAGAAATACCTGTTCACTGCCAAAGTTACGAATTTAGGGACAATTATCTATCGAGTCAATGAAAAGGTATGCAAAAAAAGCACAAAACCCCTGAGGCTTAAAATTTTCAATTGTAACACAATAGAGCCTTGAAAAGATGAGCATACTATTCACAAATCTTCACGAAGGACTGCGGAAAATGTTAAGAGTAAAAGCAGTTTCAAGAGAAAAAGGATTGAAAGAATATTGTCGAAGCCATGGACTTTTTGAGGATTATAATACCTTTTTTATGTCGTTAAAAGAGCAGCATGATGCTGCTAGGAATATCTCTATTAGTGTAAATCCTCGAGTAGTTTCAAAAGATCGCGAATACCTCTTGGAATATATACACATTCCAAAGAAGCATCATGTTCCCAAGATGACTATTGCGAAATTTGTGCGTGAAAATCCTATCTCTAATTTTGCAGACGATCCAAAAAACAATACGAAAACTCTCTTACAGCTGAAGCAAATCACGGGCTCATTTAATGATACTTATCACAAATCTACCCCTAGCAACGGCTACCCTTCATATCGTTCATACAATTCTCTCAATTTTCCTAAGGTTTCAGAGAGAAAAATAAAAGATCATGGAACCAGCATAATGGAAGAATATGGCCTAACAGCTGATCAGTCAGGAAGTATCACAACAAAGAAGGATATTACTGATGCAGTACTTTATGAACCAATCTTAGCGAAAAAGAAACCGATGGGAATTGGTTCCTTCGATTTGTCGCTGAATTTGACCAACAAATTTGAAAAGATTGTAGATTCTGAGACTTTCGTTCAGGATGGTAGGTCAGACTTATATGAAAAGCTCAGAGCTGCGTTATTCGGTCCTGCGAGCAGTAAAAGAGGGCAGAATCCACAAGACATTTCTGTGAACAATGTGAAAAAATTGAGTATAAACACTCAAACTGGATTGCCGTCAGCGATGAGAAAACATAGAAAATTGAGCGAAAAATCAATCATCTTACGTCCCAATGAGAAAAAGCGTCTTGCTTCGTGGGATAGTATCTTAATGAATCCTTCACAAAAGGAAATAAAACTATCATCACCTCCTCACTCCTTAACTTACAGGGAGTCAAAAAGAAATAAAAATAGCGGTCTATAATCATAATTTTCGATTTAGAAAAATGATTACCTTTTACTATTGTTAGTTTTTGCATCGCCCAAATTTTATTTGGATGTTTTATAGCATTCTTGAAATTTCACGCAGATTAACTTGTATTTTTGTCATCACCCAGTTATTGATCAGCACCGTCTGCTCCATCTAAAATTACCACAAAATTTGCTTGAGAGGCTTTTATTATTAGGAAGACCTCGGTGATCTGATGTGCCTCACATTTTGTTCGCAGGTTACGTTTCAAGGACTGATCAAACTTTTTCAATTTATCATAGCAAACGTATCTATAATAATTAATGAAATGAAATGTCCACACATAGCTTTGATAAAATGAATCCAATACAACCTATTAAAGAGTTTTGATTTAATTCACTTTCGAATAAAACCATCTGATTCAATCCTCATTAAATGTTTTTGATTTCCTTATCCGATAGGCAGGTTTGTTGACAGCAAATGAAAAACCAACCATAGTTCATGTCAAGGAAGTTTAGAACCACTGTTGACAATTTAACCAAAAAAGTATTGCTGCTGTATTGAACCAAGAAATGAAAATGCGCAGATTGCTATTCGTATGGGGAATAATCCTTTGAGATCTATTTTTATACACTCGCACAATGTAAGTATATTTTAATTTTTCATTGGTGCAATTAACATGGGGACAAACAGTATGCCACTATTAAATTTGCAAGAAGAAAGATGCTGCAAAGCTTTCAGCGTATCTCAACAAGTACAAAGAGGGACTGAATTGATCAGAAAATAAGTCCCGTGTTTCTGAGTATTTGCTGCAAGTTATAATTTGCAGCAACACAAAAACTTTCAGTTATCAAGAGTAACATAATTTCTTTTTCTTCCAGACAGACTTCAACCTATCTCATGAGCGCGTAGTAATTCACAAATCAGAGTTTTTCTCAAGTTATTCATGAATCAATGCTCTGTAGATATATAATTTCAATTTCAAAATGCACATGAATAATTTCTACAAACTACATACTTAGTCGCCTAGTCTTTGCCTACTCTCATCGTCCTCGTCCTCTGCAGTAGCTCTTTCTCTGATCGGAAGAACCTCATTTCTGACAGTCTGCAATTCATACTGAAGCCTCGATGAAGTAGCATTATACTTTTGAATCAATTTCACTATCACAAGTAAACCTGCAAGACTTAAAAATGAAATCACTCCCATCCAAGTGTAGAGATTTGAGCGTTTTTCTTTAGTAACAATAAAATCACCAATGGGAATCTCAGTTGTGTCATAAATCAATGGAAATCCCCATATTTGATTTTTATGTTGATAACCACGAACTTTTGCAATTATCATTGCATATTGATGTGACCTGGTCGTGTTAATCCATATAGAAGAATTTTGATAATTCAGATTTGGAATCTGAAAACTTTCAACATTGCCTGTATTTAGCCAGATCGCATTAGGAGTCAGTCGGACATGAGAAGAGCCTCTTCCTTCAAACTCGCCATCCATATTTGGTCTGAGCGCACAGAGTGAGGCGACTTTGACAACTTTTGGATCATCTCCCACATAAATCTCATAGGTTATGCTCATATTGTATTTTTGAAAGAAGTCCTTGTGGCCTGAATAATCAAATCCGACTTCGGGTATGTTTAGGGTAACTCTTTCAGGACTCGTACGATTCCAAAGTACCAATCCTCCTTTCCCGAGCCAAAATAAGTTAGCAGGATACGGTTCAGCTGCAGGGTATAGCGAAACTTTCAGCTTAAATAAAGCTTCTCTAAAACTAATCTCTTTTGTGCGATCATTCATGCCATCAACAGCATGTATCCTTATGAATAGAGATCCTAGTTTCACTGGATATGTTATTCCCACCCAGCCATTTTGCTCCTTCCTAGGCGTATGTTCGAAATTACCTTTTCCTGCCTCAATTTTATCTTGAGTCACACCAACTTCGACCGATCCGAAGCATTCAAAGATCTCAATCGCAGCAAGACTGTCCTTGCTGATAAACAATTCATAAATCTCCTCGCGGCCAACTTCCAATCTAGAGAGATGTGAAGTTCCTGTTGGTATAAAATATTTTTCATGACTTGATATTGTGATTGAAAGATTTATGCTCATTGGGAAGGGATTTGATAGATTGAATAAATATAACCCTTCTTCTGGCTCAAGGAGATAAGTAGAGTGCCGTTTGACATTGTTTTCAAGCCCTCGCTCAGCGAGATCTGTTCTTGACACATTGATGCTTCTTTTTGTTTTATCCGTAAGATTTACGAGATCTACTTGCATGTTATAAGTTGAGATCTGTAGAATATTATTTTTCTGCTTTCCACCTGGCGTTTCCAGAGATTGTTTGAGATAAGAAGCCCTAATGAAAGGATCCCAATACTCTTTAATATCGATCTTAATGAGCCCATTAGTGTTTTTGTGATATTGGTAGAACAAAAGCTGATTCCATGAGTGATTATTCAAGAACAAATACCGTGTAACTCCATCAGCAACACTGATGTTACCACCTTTCTGCGAAATCATGATCTCAAAGCTGGTTAACTCTTCTCCCTCGACTGCGATAAAGTAGACGTTTCCAAATCCAGCTTTTTCACCTGGTAGGTTTAGATTACAAGGCAAGGTATAAAGTCTTTGCTCTGGATCTGTGCTATTATAATCTCCAAAAGTTGGGTAGCCAGCGCAGCTGTAATTTTCACTTGAAACTGTTGAATGATTACCAACATAAACTTTTGGAGTACCAGTGAACACCATCATATTGATATAAATTTTCTCTGCAGAGTCTGTAAGCACGTGGAAGAGTGCTCTGTCTTTCGTATCAGTATAAAATTTGATAGGCTTGCCAATGGTCAGGTAAACAAATTCTCCAGGGATGCGTATCGCCAGAGTAGCTCTCGTGTTTGCAAGGCAGGTGACAGCAATGATATAATTACAGGCTGTGCAAAATTTCCCGCTCTGGTTATTTTTAGAGGAGATCTGAATGACATCGCGAATACTCTGCTCGGTACTTGACCAGTGATAGTTTGCAAAAGAAGGAAGCGCATCCAGCATGTTTTCATGAGGTTGATAGCTCATTACAAACAGGTCAGCATTTCCGTATTCTTCACTGACGATGATATCGAAGGAATCTTCATAGCTGAGAAAATGAAAGTAGTAAGTTTCATCACTGGTTGATACCACCTGTTGAGGAACCCCGGGGTAAATTTTAGCGATCTTTTGAGTCCCTTCAATAACTGTGAGAGTATACTTCGAAGCCGTCTCACCATAAACACCAACGACCCAGTTTCCTGCCATTGTCGTTAGAGGTGCAATGTCATCTTTTCCAAAGGAGATAAAATCGCTCTTATCAGCCGTGGCACTAAATTTATTTTTTCCAGCTGCCATTGGTCGAGTATGCTCTCCTGCGTCGATGACCAAGTCGGGATTTCCATTGTCTAGAGGAGTCAAAACAAAAGTCAGTTTCACATCATCAGCTTTGTTCGTAAACAGATAATAGCGGTATTGTTTTTCTGCCACGCTGCCGATTACAGGCTGGCCGATTTGGAGGGGTATCAGGTCTGAAGTAACCATAATCGTGAAAGTTGATGCCACTCTCGCAATCATTTTTGGATTTGAATGAAAAGGAACTGTTTTTCCAGATTCCCTGAGGACTCCAACGACATAGGAAGTTGCGTCATATACAGATATCAGCACCAAGCAATTCAATTTCGAGGTCGTTTTATTTTTGCAATCGTTAAATAAGTCAGCTTTGATAGTATGCTGGTACAGCTTCTGATTAACAAGTGGAATGAATGATAAATCAGCTTTTGTATCAGTTGGCCAATTCCACTGACTCTTAATTGGAGGAAGGCCACTAGAACTGATTACGTTGACGAAAATGGCTAAATACTTAAAATAAGAGTGCGCCACAATTTCTAGGTCCTTCATTTGAGTCACTTCATAATAGAACTTCACGACTGCAGAGTCATTTGTAAGACCTGCCCGAGCAACCTGCGAGTCCACTAGCTGAGTAGCACCGTCGTTGATGCTAAGAGAAATAGTGGCTTTTGTGCCCCAAACGCTATGTGGAGCAGAAAACCTTAGATAAACAACACATTTTTCCAGCATCAAACAACTTTTTTCGACGTCGCTCTTCGTTATTTCCAGCATATGTTGGTTACTTTCTTTTTCCATTGTGAAGTTATAATTCGTGTCATCTGGGATGACGAGAGAATTAGAAGCAACACCGTACACAATGAGTTTATCCTGGGGATCGTCTATACTGATCTTCAGCCGCAAGAATTCTGCATTTAATCGGATGCGGAAATAAAATCTTCTTTCGGGATCCAGCGTCAGGGTATAGCTTTTGCCGTCTTGCATTTCAGCAAAATTTTTCTCAGTCACATAAACTATCGTAAAAATTTCTCTTGTTTCAACCGGAAATGCTTTCGGGTAAACTCCAGCTAAAAAATACTCGCCACTTTGGAAGTTCTGTTGGCGGAAATCAACATAAATGTAGTCAGCATCAATTGCATTATACTGGTTGTTCTTAGGTGTTGGTAGATTTCCTTGATTCGATAAAAAGATATCGAAGTGGGTATATTGGCGCTGGAGATAGATATAAAAACTATCAGGAACCGTGAATTTGAAAAATTTCGGAGCATCTTTATCAATTGTTATCTTTTGAGGCATGCCTTCATATAGAGTGATCACATCTCTCTTCTCTTCAGTTCCAGAACCAATATATTCTAGTTCGGTTAAGATAGAATAGCTGGCAGCCGAAAATCCATAGACTGCTATATAATATGTTCCAGCTAGGTTTGGAAAAGGTTCATTTCTTTTGAAATACACAAAGTCTCCGTAAAGTGATCCAAGGTCACAATTACTGAGATAGGGATGGCGCGTGCTCTTAGAAACAAAGATATTTACTTCTCCAGATATCGGGGTCACTTGGAATTTGACTGCAGCAACGTCATCAGCGCTGAAAAGCGAGTAGATGTAGTAACGATACTCATCTTTGCTCACATGGCCTCGTGTTGGTTTGCTTGCTTGTAAGAGTGTATGCTGTGAGGTGAAAGATGCCGCGATACTATAATGTGCTCTTGCAGCACTCCCATTATTGATGATTCCGACGGCGAAAAGACAGACTGAAGGAAGCGAAGTAGAAGACGTGTCCATGTGGACACTGCAGTCTTTTCGATCAAGCCGCAATTCTATGGAATCGTCTCCGATTTTTTGATTTGAGACTTGAAAAATTCGCGCATTTTGGTAGGCCTCAAATACCCCAGCCCTCAGGTTATTATATTCTAGATCATCAAACCTACAAGTATCTTTGTTTTCGCAACTCCTAACAATAAGGTCAGGGTTCCCAGATGTTGCACTCAGATAGATTGTGAGCTTACGAGCAGTCGGAGCTTCTACAGCCAGGATATAGCTCAACACTTGATTTTGAAGGACATAGCCTATTGCAGGAACACCAAGTGTTAAAATTTTGAGGGTTTCTGCTCTATCTTTAAAGGAAATCGAGTAAACTGTCGTCCTAAAAGGCTGCACAGTAATGTAAATTTGATGCTTATCCATTGTCACATTTTTGAATGCTTCTCTTTTCTCCATGGCAGTGATAACAATAACCTCCCCTCCTTCGAGATTTGCCTTCCATTTGTACTCAGATAGACTTTGAGGTCTCTCTATTGGATGAGCCGCAAGTGAAGCAAATCCCTCAAAAGGAACCACATATATAACTAGATCTCTCGAAAGGAAATTTTCAATATTACTTCCATCGATGACGTAATGCACATTTTGATTGGAGGGAGCAACATCGTACCAAGTTTCATGCTCGCTGAGTTCTGTAAGAGGCTTGTGGAATCTTCCTTCGACAATGACCTTGGCTCCTTTTCCAGCAGTAATCAAGAGAGTATAATTACAAGCTTGACAGAAACTGGGACTGCTTTTAGGGATCACAACCGCACGTCCGTCGAGCCAAGACGTTCCACTCTCAAGCTCAGAATGATTTCCAGGTGTTGGAGGTTCCGATCCTTTATTGAACAACACTTGGAGTGGTGTGTCGACATCATCTGCATTCATCAGCTGAACACTGAGGATGAGTCGGTCAGGTATCGCGTTGTCAAAAAAGGGAGGTACATATATGCGGACAATTTCACTAGAATGTTTCTGAAAAACTAAACGCATCTTTTGATCTATCATCATTGAGAAGTTTTGAGTCTTTTGCAGATGAATCATATATTCACAAGCTGTGCTTAGAACGGAGCATTTGACTCCAATGAAGTATGTTTTTCCGTCTTCCAACAAACTATTCGGAATGATAACAACATTATATCCGAATGATTGATCGTAAAAGTCAGCATCTGCTTTTGATTGTGGATTGCTGATCTTTGTTGAAACAAATATATCTGGATCACTTCTCGAATCAAGAGGATTAACGAGTATCGTTAAATCTTCGTCTCCTGAAAATTCAGTTTTATTATGCGTATATTCATAGAAGACTGGTGGATCTTGAACTTTGCGGTAGGATGAAAGATGTTGATCAATCCTCAAAGGAGTGGAAGGCTCCTCTGCTGCTTGGCTTACGACTAAGTTGATTAAAAGGAATAATGCAAAAATGCTAAATTTCATCGGGAAATTTTTTTATTTAGATATGTAGATTAGAAAGGTATTAAAACAAATGAAGCAAACTGTGACTGTGAATTATTAGAGAAAAATTATTTCGAGGCAGAGACAAGTGTGATGAGACAGAAGAATGTTTTTATTGTCCCATTATACTCTGTACATCATAAAACAACCTCTTTTCTTTGAGAAAACTAAGTATATTTGTTGTACTTATTGATACCATAATAGTAGCTGATTACTTGAATAAAACGAGAAAGGAATTCAATATAAGTTTCTCACAGGACAATTGCTGCAACACTATCATGATTTAGAATGATTGCGGAAGGAATTAAGTTTGAAATGAAAAATGAAAAAAATTAAAAAAAAACACTCGGTGCCACCAATTTAGAAGTGTCTTCTATATTAGTCATGAGCGATCAAAATATTTTTGTCTATCTAATTGATATTATCAGTTCCTTCTTACATATGCGTTAGCTGGATATAGCAGTAAATAAGTTAAACGAAATAGGAGTTACCGAAAAATTACAATCAAATTTATTGCGAATTAGGAATAAGAAGGATTCACAAATAAAGATACAAGAATGACGATGAAAAGAACCCCAAATGGCATTCCCCCAATGCAAGAAAAGAAAAGCCTTGGAGAACATTTATTTAAGGGAAACTTTAGCACTCCTAAGAAGAATCCAGCCAACACCAACTCCAGAGAACTAACCACAGCCATGAAAACTAATGCAACTCACTCACAATCGACTTTGCCTGCGTACAACGCTATTTCTAGCTGCTCTCATTCCTTTTGATAGGCGAGACAGCCGACTGAGAGATGAACCTTTTGGGACCATGAGTTATCAGATGAAGGTTGAGATGCACAGACTCAATAAGCTTCATGGTGATGCCTCAGGAAATCAATTAAACCAAACGATGCCGATACATGGCAAAAGAGATCCAATTTTACAAAATAATAACGAGACCGTCCAAGTTAATTCTTTTTTAAGAGATTGTTCTAACTGTAACATTAGGAGTTCAAGTCGACAATTAAAATGGTGAATACAGAAGGATTTCCCAGTCAAGTACCCATATCATTCGATTATTTTGGATCTGAACGCTCTTTCTCTAGGGTTTACCTCTAAAGGGTTGCGGGAAAAGCCAAGGACAGTTCAACCCAAATAATGGGTTTGTCAGAATCTCAAAGGAACATCGAAAGTAAGGAAATTAACCCTGATAAAATTGACCATTCTTTTTGGAAATAGAATAATACCTCCTTATGGAGTTATGCATTCAGCTAAATTACTAGAAGACAGAAGGATACTACGTCCGACCCCAGAATTCAGGCCCCACTTCGATCCGATTATCGTGGGAGATCCTCTTGGAGTAAAAACTCCAACAGGAAGAGGGGTATTTATCTAGGCTACCGACTCTTCAACATAATTCCTTTGATAAGTCGGATCAGGTAGTATCTCCTCAAACAAGATGGTTGAATGAGAAAAAGTATTTTCTTCCAGCAGATTTTAAAGGGCCCATAGAAAATTCGAAAAGACTAATGTAAAGAAATTGTTAGGAGTATCAGTTAATAGTTATATTTCAGCAATGAGAAGACTAAATTCTTCGGCGTAGAAGCGAACAATAGCTGGCTAAGGCCTCATGGAAAAGGCCGTGGTCTGTTCAATGATCAAAAATGCTCGCTGAGTGGAATCTTGAGCAATGGGTTTTAAATAAGAGCTGGTTTCTTATAACCAGTTCGAATAATCTTTAGCTTAGCTCACAGACGCTGCAGCTAAACGTTTGAAAAGATGAAGCTTGCAAGAAGTTTAAAAGATAATAAAATTTTTTTCTAAAAAAATTCGAGGATCAGTTGTAGACTTTTCAAAATTATTATTAGCAAAAGTACCTCCATAATTGCATTATCACAATTTCTCAATTCATAGACAATGAGTTCTAACAAACTAACCCGAAAATAATTGATAAATTAATGCAACCTTCAACCCAATAAAATATAAAGAAGAATCATGCAAAACGTAATGATTAGAAAACTGGCATCCATTGAAGAAGCTCATAAAAGTAAAGATACCTTGATCGGTTTTTCTCAATACTAAAACCGACAAACAGGTTGGATCAAAGCCTTAGTGGTTACGAGAGATGAAAAATATTTGATATCAGGATCATCTGATCACACAATTAAAATTTTCGACTTAAGAAACTACAATCTCGTACATTCATTTGATGGGGCACATGCTGGTACTATTAACCTTCCTTATGAACATCGCATATCATGATTTCATTGAATATATTGGATTAATACGCTTGCGGTATGCCCCATGTCAAAATATTTAATCAGTGGATCCGAAGACTGTTCCGTGAAAGTGTTTAATTTGCAAAAAATGGCTCTTGAGCATGATTGTCCAAAATTTCATGATGGTATATGAAAACGACTTTGCAACTCATTGTTCTTTACTAGACGGTATTACGGCAATTGTTGTTCCTCAAAGAGACTGCTTTGTCTCAGTGTCTAAAGATCGGAGTATGAAAGTCTACAACTTTTTAGACAAGGAACAGCTATTCTACATCAAAGACCTTCACACAGGTAAGCACGGTGGACCTGACTTTGCTACTAATGAAGATCTTTGAAAAGAATACATTTCTTGCTTAGCGCTTAATTCTAAAGGCTCATTGGTTGCTTCAGGCTCAGGAGACAGAACCATTAAACTTATTGAGACTGATGACTATAAAGTTACTCATACTATTGAAAAGGCGCATGAAAGTAAAAACTTAAACGAGAATTTTTCGTTTTCTACAAGTTAATTCAGATGCTGTAAATGCATTAAAGATAACAACTGATGATAAACGGCTTGTGAGCGCATCATCAGATAAAAACATTCGAATTTTCGAGTTAGATACAAGAGAATTGCTAATGACAATAAAAAATGCAGATTGTACAGAATACTCTTTATCATGTCTTTATGGAGATCTAACCCAACCCCATTAGTTCCTATCTATTCAGTAGCTTTGGCTGTCGAAACGGATTTTTTGGCCACTGGATCATCAGATCAATCGATTAAAATCTTTGATTTAAAAAACATGAAGCAGATTGCATTACTTCAGAAAGCACATCAAGGTAGTTCAGATTCCTTTCGCAACAATTTAAAAAGCGTACTCTCATCAGATACTATATGGACTCTTGAATTTTCTCCGCAAGCAAAATATCTCATTTCAGCAGGGGTTGACAAAGCTATCAATATCTATCGAATGAATTTCCGAAAGACTCGTACGCATCTAAATCCCATTTAGCTGTCTAAAAACAAAAATCAAGATGAAATAATTTCACAGTTTGAATATATCACTCATACCGAGACCAAACATGATGAGATTCTTGCATTGAACCTTGAAAATCTTGTTCGCGAAAATAAAAATCTAAGTAATTTTGAAATGACATCCATCTTTTTAACTTGTACTAATCACTAGAACTTAACGCCTACAACCAGAAGAAATATAGGGATGCTGTTCGAGAGAAATTTGAAAGTCTCAAAGGACTTAAGGATTACCAAAAAATTCAAAAGCTTACCTTCGAAATTGAAGATGATGATTCCAAGGTACATCTATTACACAGTGTGGTCTCTAATGAGAACGATTAGGTGCTAAAGCTAGAGAGAGTTAGTATGGAATTGCTACTCAAAATGCTAGCCAATGAAACGCCTCTGCAGAACGCTACCAATGATCTCAAATCTTCTCTTATTGAAAGGCTCGAACTGCTTACGAAATTTAAAAAAAAAACTGAGAATGACATTGACAAGCTCACGAAGATTGAGGAAGAGAAAGATGAGCTTATTTCATCTCTTAAATTTGTAATATCAATCATTCATTACTCTTAACCATTTTCCCTCAGAAATTTAATAATCAATGCAAAAAGCTCAGCGCTTCTCTAGTAATATTTACTTTTTGATGAATGAACAATAATTCATGCCATTAAATAGGATGCTTTCGCGTCAGGAGAGGAAAGACCAAAATTCGAAGTCAGAGATAGAGAAGAAAGCTGCAATGAGATCATAAACCGTATTGACCAAACATCCTCCTTTCTGAAATCTATTCGGTACTTCTTCCCTTGACAGTTCATCTTCTAAGATGCCATCATCTAACTAGTCAAGAGATCTCCGTGACAGAAAATGAACGAAATGAGCTTAAGGAGGCAAAAGAAAAACGTACCAAAAAATTATTGGACTATGAAGAAAATGCGCGCTTTGGAGAGCTCGTTCTAGCTGAATTAACCTCTCTCATTGAGGAGCGACAGAAGATTCAAATAAATTTTGAACCTCTCCTTGGTGAAGTGATAAAACTGTTGAGAGATATTGAAAAAAATTCCGCTTCAATCAAAATAGCGCGAGATGATGTCAAACTTTTACAAAATAAAAATTTTGAGTTGGGACAACAAATGAACGCGAACATCGAATTGATTGATTATTCTGAAACCGAGGTAAAAGAGCTTTACAAGGCTCAAAATTTTGAGGTAAATCCTTGTCTCGCTGGAATAGCCAGAGATAATATATGGTTGTAATATGAAAGCTCCTAGAGAGTATGAACAGAGCAAAAGAAGAGTATGAAAAGCTAAAAACGAAGTACAACGAAAGGAGAATCGAAATAACGAAGTTAATTTCACAGATTCAGGAATTTGAAGTAATTCAATAAAATATTACATAAAGTATTTAAAATGATGTGGAATTAAGGATAAAAGAAATCAATTACTTGATATGAAAAATGGTCTGAGAGAAAGAGTTGCTGAGAATCTAGAGGAATTTTTTGTCATGAAACAAAAAGAAGCTGGGTTTTTCATTCAAATCTATGAAAGAGTAAAATTCTTCGATGCTTGCGAAAAGATTGCCAAATACGTAATCTTTGTGGTGTTTTTTGAAATCTTTAACTTCAACAGGTCAACCAGTTTCTCGAGCAACGACCATCTTAAAAGTTATTGTGACAATAGCAATGAATCAAATTGATACATAAAGTTTGATGACCGCAAACATTTACGAAGTTCTGGAAGAAATAATTTCTAAAATCTCTGTCCACTCTTTGAAAACAAAGATTTCGCATGTTTCTCTTGTTATCCTCAAGAATTAAATATTGATTATAAAATTTGTTTTCCCTCTCTCCCCACAACTCACAGAAATGAAATTGGATCTTTTCAACTCTTATTTTTGTTGGAAGGATCATAAAGATGTAGGGCTTTTAGATTCACTTTGAATAAACCCGCTGCCATCTTCTTTTCAATTAATTGGTAGCTACAATGCTACGTAATTACTTTATTCTTATCGGACATCTGAGATCTATCTATTATTACACGTTTTTGATTTTTATTCAAGGAACCCTTCGACCCTTAAATTCATCCGTTTTTGAAGTCGATAAACACAGTAATGGACATTCTCCAATCCACCAAGAAGACTGAAACAAAACCCCCTGAGCAGACTGATGCTGTATGCAAGAGACATCCAAGCCAGCAAATCCTTCGAGAAAGCTCCGATGGAAGAATGATCTGTTCAGAATGTTTCGAAAATCCACTGATTCCTTTGGAAAAACTATCCAGCTCAAAACTAAACAACCTCTGGAGTGAGTACTGCACATTTGCTAATGCGATCAACCAAAAGTTTCATGAAACTGTTGAAAAATCTATTGAAAAAATAATTGATCAGACCATCCAAAAGCTTTTGGCTATTAAGTCTAATCTCAAGAAAAATGTAATCAATCTGACAGACCATCAGGCGATACTAGACTTAGGATTAGACGAATCTTTCAAAATTTTAAGAGACACGATAAGAACCTATGCTGAGCAGCACGAAATCATGGATGAGTTCGAATCAGAAAAATATCTGACTCATTTCCAGAAGATTGAAAAAGCTTTAGGCTTTCAAGATAAGTTCATCAATGCCATTGATAATTACCTCAAAGACTTGATTGAGGGGATTAGCAATATCCAACTAAGTTTTATGAATTCTGTGACGCAGCTTTCATCTTTGTTTCAAAGCAATTGTAGTCGAGACAAAATCAACAATGAAATCCAAAATTCTGCAAACTTGCATGAACTCTTGAACTCAATATCATCCACCAAAGCTACAATTGCTACTGATATCGAAAAAGCAGATTCTGTCACAGAGAAACTAGCTGGCTCAAGTCCATCTGAGGGATTCAATATGAGCAACGAGAAGGACTTGACTAGTCAATCCTTGATCGACAAAACAGAATTAGAGAGTAATATCTCAGTCCAAGTAGGAGAGGCCTATTTTGATGAGAAACTAGAAGGCCAAGCACCTTTAACTAAGAAGAAATCTGTCAACCCTTTAACGACGAAACACACGGTCACAG
>ENA-UOTX01000022-UOTX01000022.1-compost-metagenome-genome-assembly--contig:-NODE-22-length-129954-cov-10.431724_pt1 | contig 129954 bp, 70 predicted proteins | sample MGYA00238143_ERZ746982 | MGnify/ENA primary metagenome ERZ746982 (study PRJEB28758, sample SAMN06268862) | compost metagenome | isolation source: single cell | place: USA: California, Emeryville, Joint... | reverse complement strand
TCTTTGGGTCGTTGGTTTTGGCTATTTCCATGAACAGAGCGTCGTCCATGCTTTTATTCTCTTTGTCTTTATTTAAAACTCTAAAATTGAATTTGCGGTGTTCGGGAGCCGTGAATGTTCTATCAAATATGCTTTCGGTGGGTGGGGTTGTTTCAATCCCTTTGAAAATTGGGTCTGGTTTCACGATTTCGCCTTCTGAGTTGGCTGTGTACACTTCAAACTCAGTATTCTCGGTTTTGGGATCGCGTTTGATTATCCTGACGATAAGCCCCTCGCACTGAAGGAGTTTTGTCTGTGGCCCTTTGCCTTTCTCTTCTTCCATAGTATTCTGTAGCTTGAATTCTGATTGATGGATTGTTTATTCACTTTTAATTATGAATTCAAATTCGAAGGTCATTAAACTCACTCAAGAAACAGATTATTAGGAGTAAAACAATTTGCGATTAAATGCGTTGAAATTTAGCATTAATCAACTTATTTTGGCTATTATCAACCTATCGTAATTGTTGCCTGCAGAGGGTAGAGCTTATATTTTCAGGTCAAGGTGGAAAAGGTTTTAAACAAAATAATGCTGGCTCAGGTCATTCCACTTCCTCTGTCATTTAGGGTTTTCTACAGAATCGAAGGCTGTGATCACGAAGTTTACCCTTATATATCGTTGAGGTTACTCATACAAGTTCAATTGACAAATGGCTCTCATTATTTCTTGTTCCGCCAGGTAGAAAAAAAAGGAGTGCGGAAAACAAGATTTTCAGATTCGTAAAATTTCAAAAAAATTGAGTGATCGAAGTTCTGAAAGAATTTTTACTAAACTCTCCAGTTTGTAGATTCTGCTTAGTTCTGGTTGAGAAAGAATGCAGGAGAAGGTGGCTTAGTTTCAAATAACGATGACTGGTAATTGTTTGCAGTTGCCATTCAGATCCTGATTGAATCTTGCATTTTGAGTACAGAGCTATCGTAAAACCATGATATTTCTGATGTCGATAAATCCATTCGGATTTTGACTTAAGCTTGGCCTGAAGAAGGTTCATTGTGATAAGGGAGGAATAAATAGGACACACATTGTGTGCATATTTCATTATTACTCCAAGGATTTAAAGATTTTCATTTAATTTTTTAAAAAATTCCAATATTTTGAGGAAATGGTTTCCAAAGGAAAAATATGGCGCCAGATCTTGTTGGAGCTCATACGAAACAAAATAGCACAAAAATCGGCCATTATTTCTTCAAATCAATGACGGTATAGAAACAACCAATATTACACCAATTCTCATTTCAATCAAAAGCGTCCTTTTTCAGATCCTGCATCATAAAAGCCGAGAGCAATCAGACTTTTGTTGAATTGCACAGATATCCAATATCTCAGTGAAATCCAAATCAACACGAGTAAGAGCAACTCATTTCGAATTCCACAACCCAAATTAACCTTCCAGATCGTAAATTCCCAAGCATCAGCCAAAACTTCAGCTCCTCTGGAAGAAGACCGGAACTTTCCAGACTTCTTCGTCCATTCCTGACTCGGCTCAAAGATTCCGCCAGTCCTACGTCGCCAAAATCAGATCACCACCTTCAAAAGCCGTATGATACTGACTTTTGATCACCTTCTCAAGCTACAACTTCGCGCAAACTTCAAATCCTCTGGAAAACGCAGGCATCTCCTGGCTTTTCCGCAAATTGGAAGACCATTTCGGAAACCCGCAGTCTGTAATCGAGTATTTCAAGCATTTCCTTCTCCAAGGAGATGCTTCTTTTTGAATTCTCTCTGTGTTCGTAATTGTGTAAATGAAGCTTGAATGAGACTCGATAGTGTGGCGTAAAGGTAGCAAAGTTTTTTCAACCTTGGAACGAGAGAGTTCGAATTTTGTACAGGGTTTGTTAATGCGTATTCAAAAAAAGTAGCAAGGTATCGAAATCGCTCTTCTATGGGAAATGTGTACTAAAATCAAATTTTGATTACGAGTTTTGTTTTGATGAATGTGAATTGTTAATTTGGAGAAGAGCGATCAAATCTATCGAGTCTCACACAAACAGGTTTCAATGGTAAGCAAGTTCAGTCAATATTTGATTATATTGAATCTGCTATTGAGTCTCTCACAGCTTCAATTAATGTTTTAATTTGTAGCACGGTAAACCAACAAAAATGGTGTTACGAGTAAAAAGCCGAGTTGGTTGGTTACAAGGCTTTTGAGGAAACCCTCCATGTAATTTGTCATCGATATTATGAATCCTTTGCTTTGGAAATTAAGAGCGAAGGTGGATGTTTTAAATTGTTTTAATTCTGAAATTTGAATTCGAGTTCACTCTTGAAACGAGAATTTCAGAAAAATTCGGAATGCTCACATCTGTGAATTTATGATCTTGAGCTCTGCTCTAATTGCAATCGAATTGCCTCCATTTCCAAAACTTGCGCATAGCGATAAGGGTTGGTTTATTTAATTTTTGAGAAAATTAGAATCCCAGCTTTAATCATAATTCATGGCCATTTTTTGTAAAATTCATTTTTGCATAACCCCAAGCGAATACGTTACATTCTCTCAAATTACCAGCAAATTTTACATTTCCATCATTTCAAAACAACAAAAAACAATTTCCTCAGAGTTGGTTTAAGCAAAATTTGCGACAAATATCTCCCCTTTCTTATCTTCGCTGTCTTACATGGGCTTTTTGAGAAAAGGAAATCTAGAAATGAAATGCCAGCCAACTGTGTTGAAATGTGACAGTTCTTTCTTTTAATTTATCTGGGACACTTGTTTTCATTCATGCGTGCAGTAGAACTCAATCGCGATAATTAAACTTTATTGCTCATTTCTTCCTACTAACACAAGCTTTGAAAATTAATTCTCTTATAAATAGTCCCACTTTTACCAGATCAGCAATTATTCAAAAAAGCACCACCATTTTTCAAAATAATGAGTGCAATAATCCAGGAAGTATCCAACATAATTGAAATCTGCCAGCAACATGATTCAGAAGAACTCGTCTGCCTTGAATCCACACTTCTACGACTCAAAATCATGCTAACTACCTTAGGCTCTCGCACGTATCCTCACTACTTGCATATTCTGAATCTAACTCATCTGCTCTCTGCTCAGAATGGAACAATCCTTAGAAGAAGAACTCTACAGCTCCTTAGGAGATCTCAAGCTGAATTTAGAGCACTTAGTGAGCTCTAAATCATGGTAATGTAATCAATTTGCTTCAATCTCAGACCTGAATAGGTGGAAAAATATAATGAATTACCTTCCGAATTCTAATATGGACAAGATCGAGAGAGCACAAGAAAAACTTCTTCGTGAAATTGAGGAAATTGATACTATCATCAAACAACAGCCCGCGCCTACGCTAGCACCAACTCCATCATTAAAAAAACTGAAAACTTCCTCGAGCTTTGAATCAAATACCAGCTCTGGTCGTAGCTCAGGGCTCACAGGAGTGAAGCGGTCGTCGACCATATGCAAAGATTTTTCATTTGAAGAAGAAAACAAGGAAAAATCGGACTCGTCGAAGAAATTTACACTGCAAAAAATGAATAGTACACATAGTGAGTTGAATCTTCAGAGGGAGAGGTCAGATTCCTCAAGGAAAATACCATTGCAAAAACTCAATAGCACATACAGTGAATTAAGCCTCCAGAAAAGCAACAGTAGCACGAGCATAAGAACGAGTGAGATTACGAAGAAAATGCAAGATATTCCTGAAACGATAATTGAAGAAGATGAAGAGGAGTATGAAAATGGGAATTTGCCGGTTATTAAAGACGGATGCTTGATTAAATGGCTGTATGATGAGAGCCTTCTGTCGAAGATTGATAAGAAATATAAAAAATACACAAAAATAGCACTCGGAGACCATTTGGAAATACAGTACCCTATCCAAAGGGCCGATATGGCTTTCTTGCCAGAGATGTTTAGCAAGCGACTGTCAAATAATCACGCGAAGCTAGTATTGTCGAAAAACAAAGAAGGAGCGAAGGTGCTGGAAATCACGGATACGAGCTCGGGCGGAACATATATTTGGACTTCGCCACCTAAAGAGGAGAGACCATCTAATCACCTTACGAGGACCAAATCTGAGGCTTTCTATAATCTGCAGAAAGCTTCCACTGAATTGAAAGATGGGTGTATCGTCGGTTTGCTCATGAAAAAATGCAAAACGGAATTATTATTTGGATTTCAGGTTATTATGCAAAACTGAATTTGAAAAAAAAAATGGAAACATTTGGTTTTCTTAAAGAAAAAAGATGTACATACAGTTAGTTTATTTTGGTTTTATGAAATATTCATATTGATTTTTGCTTGTAGTGTTAGATGATAGTGTAGTTATTGAAAATTGGCCGAGCTCATAATATTTCTTTTCCACTTATTTATTTATTTGGAACGAACATTGAAAAAATCCATGTGATAGGATTCGTTTAGCTTGAACAGCTTAAGAAAAGAGCATCTAGAGAAAAAATTCAATAGTGAGATAATTTTTGCTGGTTCCCTCATCAGAGGACGAATCGGAAAATTTGTCGTTTGTCAGTCGGTGTCATATGCTCAGAAGCTTCAATGGTCAGAGGCGAGAGGAAATAGGAATCAATTTCTGCGCTGTGCTTCAGAGTGTGAAATTCCTGTCTTATTTTCCAAACCTTTTTTTTCCTCTCACTTCAGCTCGACCAGTGTGGGAAATTACGTTTATGCGAGAGAATAGGCTGCCCAACTCGTTGCTCAAATCAATAGAGCAATTAGCCCATATCGTACTAACAACGATATGAGTAACGCTAACCGGTCGGCCTTATAATTTCTTTTCGGGATTTCCAAATAAATCTAATTTTTAATTGTGGATAAAAATCTTGAGATGAACGCTCAACCTCTAAACCAAGCAGGAGCGTCTCGACCGGTAGAGCATGGTGGAAACCCAAATCCATTCCTTTTTCTAGGAGGGCTAGCAGGACTCGGAGTAGTGGGTTTCCTTGCTACCCGTTATCGGATAGCATATTCCAATGAATATTTGGTGAGGACTGGTCTTTTTATTCAAGACATCGCAATCGACAAGAAAGCATTCCACTTGCCTTTCCAAACTATCAGCAGAATATCTCTCGCCCCGAAAAGCTATAGTTTCCACATCCATGCGATGTCGAACGAAAAAAATGGAGTTTTACCTCCCAGCAGTTTTCACCGTCGGACCTCTCGATGATGTTGAACATCTAAAACTCTATTCGAAATACCTACTATACGAAAGCGACGATACCATCTTGGATATCGTGAGAGGTATTATAGAGGGTGAAACCAGAGTCCTTGCTGCAAGCATGGCCATTGAAACGATTTTCAAAGGTCGATCAGAGTTCAAGGAGAAAATCGTTCATAATGTGCAGAGCGAGCTCGCGAAGTTGGGTCTCACTATATTTAACGCGAATATCAAAGAACTGCAAGACGGTCCTGACAGTCGTTACTTTAAAGCTTTGGCTCAGAAGATCGCTGCTGATGCCGAGAATCAAGCGAAAATTGACATCTCTGAAGCTAAAAGAAAAGGAGACATTGGACAGAAAGAAAGGGAGGGTGACACCAGGCGACAGGTCATTCACATTGAATCCGCGACCAAGGTTTACGAGAATGAACGAGAAAGGGAAATCGAGGCGTCCAAGACGGAATTGGCCCAAAAGAAAGCTGAATACCAGCAGAAAGTGCTCGTCGCTCAGGCGGAGTCAGAGCTCAACTCTCTAAAGCGAAGGGAAGAGCTGCAGAAAGAAGTCGAATTGAAGAAACTCGAGAGAGAAACCGAAAGAATTAGAGCTGAACAACTCTCAAAATCGCGAGTCCATGCGGAAATTAAAGCTACCGATGCTACTGGTGAGGCTAATGCGATGAGATTGTTGGCGGACGCGAAGTTGTACTCTCAAAGTAAAGAAGCTGAAGCGATATTAGTTACAAAATCTAAGGAAGCTGAGGGAGTGAAAGCACTTTATGAGGCTCAAGCTATCGGTCTCAAGAAGGTTTTGGAAGCTTTCAATGGAGACACAAGAGCAATGTTGAACTACTTTATGATTGAGAAAGAATTATATCCAAAGCTTGCGGAGGAGGCTGCGAGGGCGATTAAAGGGCTTAACCCTAAAATTACAATCTGGAACACTGATGGCGAGGGCAAAGGAGGCTTTGATGGCATTCATAACTTGGCAAAATCAATTCCTCCGCTGGTGAAGACAATTGAAGAACAGACTGGTGTGACTTTGCCAGATTGGATGATCAAGAAGTCGCCTAACTATTATGAAGATACTGAGATTTTGAAAGGCAAGATCCAAGACCTTGCAAAATCAAGTGGCTATAACATCAGCGTGCCAGATAGCCTTGTTGAAGGCTTGCAAAAAGGCAGTGTAACGAACATTGATGTTCTTGAGTACATATTAAAACAGATCTCTGAAAAGTCTGCGGCGAAGGAAAATCAAAGTTCCAATTGATTTATAGAATTTACTCGTTTCATCTCGTAGGAATTGCGTGAAAAATTGTTTAAAAATCTGGTCCAATCATTCACGAACAGTTTGAAAAGTCGACTAAAGAAATGATTTTTAGCTAAGATCAATACAAAGAAACAAGCAGAAATGAAATGTGACTTTCAATATTGCCAGAGAACGTTTCAATATCCATTTATATTTGAAAAATATCTGACATTGTAATCCTTGGAGGAATCCATTGAAGAGGTCGGTTTCAATTAGAGATTATCCTTGTCTACTGGAGTTTGATTTGGAATTATTTTTGACATCAATACTTTTCATAAAAATTTTGATAAATACATTGAATCAATTAAAGAGCAAAAAATATTTGATTTATTTATTTTCGCAAAAATATAAGAAAGAAAGTGAGAAATCTCTACCGTTCAATGATGAGATTCTGGTTAACTTTCCAGACTGCTAGTCATCGGTGTTCAAACCGAACAAAATTAGCATTTATGTTGATTCGGAGATCAGCTGAGAATGAAGAGAGTAGCAAGCTACAGGGAAGAAAATTATTCGGTTTTGGTTTAATGGATTTAATAAGGGATATACAAAGCAATATTTACACTCATGAAATTTAATATCTAAGATTAGGCAATCAGGGCATATTTTTTTAGCAAATTTCGTAACTCTTCGAACTGAATGGGCTTCTGGATCATCCCACTCATTTTCGAACTTTTCAGTTTTTCCTGACTCTGCACTTTGTCTTCTCCAGTTATTCCGACGATTGGCACTTCAACTCTATCTTCTTTCTTTATGATTTCTTTCATCATTTTACATGTTGCCCATCCGGTCAAATTCGGCATTTTGCAATCCATCAGCACAAGATTGGGGATTCTTTCTTTCACATTCGTTGAGATAACAGACCTCATAAAAGCGAGACTTTCCTCACCAGATTTGGCTTTGATTGCTCGAGCACCAAGGCTTTTTATCATATCTTCAAGGAAATCGAGATTGAATACGTCGTCATCAACACAGAGAACTAAAGGGGAAGAAGTTGTCAGAGGGACAGAAGAAGCGACTAATGAGAATGATTGCTTCCTTGAAGAGGTATTCGAGCATAATCGTTTAAAATTTGAAGAGACTCTTTTGAAGGCAGGGGGCGCTGGCGACAGTGCAGGTAAAAAACCTTCAATCATTTCAGGTTTAATTGGTTTGGATAGATAAAATAGGCAGTTTAGAGGACCTTTCTCACAAGCAGCTTGATCCTTGTGGTTTGAATGACCTGTAATGAAGCCGATCTTTACTCTAAGGCTTCTTCTCTGATCTTCTTCAAATTTTCGTATGAGCTTAGCTGCACTGATCCCATCAAGATGAGGCATCGCAATATCAGTCACAATGGTGTCAAAATACCCTTCAGGTTTCACTTTGAACTGCTCGAACAGCTCTTGTCCGTTTGTCGCTGTTTCAATAGAATCATAGCCTAGCGAGGTGATGATATGAGAGTGAAATTCGAGGTTGAAAGGGTCATCATCAACCAACAGAATTCTTTTCGTTTCTTGTTTGTTGGAAGTTACTGAACTCTTTATTCCTGGAGTAAGTGGAGAAGTTGCAACTCCAGCACGAGAGGATGGAAGGCAATCAGCTCGAATGACAGCGACAAAGCAAGATCCAACATTAGGAGCGCTGTATGCTCTGGTGCCTCCTCCCAAGAGCTCGCAAAGAGACTTGGTGATCCATAATCCTAGACCTGATCCAACTTGCAACTGTGAAACATTAGCATGGGTCTGGCAAAATTTCTTGAATAGATGCTTCATATCCTCGGGTTTGATGCCGCATCCAGTGTCGTTCACTTCGATTTTCAAGAACCCTTTCTCCGGAGCGATAACACCGGTGAATGACTTCTTTTTGCTTTGTAGATTCGCGATTTCTCTGGTAAACTGCATTTTGATCCCGATTTGCGTGTCCAAGCCACTCTCTTCTCCGATTTCTTGAGAGGTCAGATCCCGTTCTTGTTTCTTAGACCAATTTAATAACCTATACCCGAAATCAGTTGAAGGATAATAATCCGATTCTTGTAACTCATTCTTACGGATATACCTCACCACCAGTGATATAGACCCAGCCTCGGTGAATTTTTGTGCGTTTGTCAGCAAATTTAGACACACCTGGGTGCATCTCTGCATATCAAACTTCAATACAGTTGGTAAACTCTCCGGTATAATGAGTTCTGCTTTGACCGTCTCTTTTTTCTTAATAAGCATCTCAATGAAGCTTGAAATGGACGGAATAAACTCATTCAAGTTCACAGGAGTAGGCGATTGTTCCAGAGTTCCTCGACTTGAAAGCTTTCCTGAATCAAGGATGTTGTTGAGCTGCTGCAAGAGCAAGTCAGCACAGAACTTGCATCGCTCTAACTTCGTTTTGATTTGAACACTCCCGACTTCGCTGAGAAGAAGTGTGAGGTTGCCAATGAGAATATTGAGAGGATTTCTTGTTTCATGTGAGAAGAGAAGGATAAAATTATCCTTGGCCTCGAGCAAGTTTTTCAGTTCCTTATTAAGACTTTCGAGTCTCGAGTTAAGCGCTTTGACTTCAGTGAGGGAGTCTCTCAGCTCACACAATATTTCATTGATTCCCCTCTTCATCGCTGAAACAGTAAAAATCAGAGTGAAGATAATGAGTGTTGCGTCTTTTCTAAGATTGTCAGAGATGGTGGATGGACATTCGTCGATGAATGTGCTCCCGAGCAAAACAATCGTTGCCCAGCTTGCTATCAGTAACGCGATGTAGAAGGTGCGATGTTGTCTCCTGTTTTCTTCGAGTAAAAGGCTACGAACAATAAAATATGACATCGTTGTGCTGAACATCAGTGCACAAGGATCGAAATATAAGATCCAAATCGGACATAAACTAAAAGCTAGGCTAAGAAAATTCTTGTTGGTGTGAACATATGTCGACCATCGCCTCAGAATTCCTTCGGTGAGGAGGAGACAGCAAAGAATAATGCCAGGATAAAATGGTAATACTCCTAACTTTGCGAATGCCATTGCAACAATGAAGGTGCCCACTCGAATAGGGATCATCCCCGTTTTCAGCTGAGAGACAATTTTTTGGTGAGCTCCGGAATTCATTGCTGGAATTTTTTATATTTTAGAATAATTATCATTTTTTTATATGGCCATATAAATGCTCTATCTCTGGTCAGTGCAATTTTATTTTTCCTGCAATTGGATTAGTGAGCCAAATCCCTTATTAAGAAAGTTTGCTTTACTTTGCTAATTTCTCATGGTGTGAAGTGACAGCGACTAAGTATCCCTTCCTGAAATTCGCTTATTCTTTCTGCAGATATTATTGGAGAAAGAAGTTGTTGGTATAAGCCTTTTGAATGAGATCGCTCCAGTACTCATTGCTATGAGGTGAGAATTTGTTGCTGCATTAAAGAAATGCTCATTCATCTAAGCTAACGAAAAAGAAAATAGTATGTACATCTGCAAAGGTGCTAAGGAGTTAGAAATCATATTCGATCCATAGCAGGAGTGAGAAAACGAGGAATAGATCAAAATTTATCATAGCTCGGGCTCAGAAAAGGAGTATTCTCTGTAAGTAAAGGCACTTTTGAGCTGAAACATATAAAAAAGCCAAATAAAGAGTCTGATGAGACAATTTAATATCTCCAATAAACTTTGATTAAATACGAAAAAGCCTGTATTAATTTACATTCCAAGGGAAAAATACCTGAGATTGCCTATAATAGCTTGGAAAAAAAGCACTGATAATTCTCTACACAATGCTTTAAGACCACTAATGGTTGTTCCAGCCAAACTATAAGGAGATCGAAGCTGGTTAGATTCCATCTATTGAATTCCCGAAAATCTGAAATAATTAATCCCGATCTCACAAGTTTTGTTTTGTCTTGTTGAGAACCTTGAAATGGATTTAATGGTTTAGCAGTGTTAAGATAGATTTATGACTCTAAATATTCTTTTATGAGATAATTTTCTTGAATTTGGAAAATATGCTGAAGGAGGGAAATGCCTCAAACTTAAAGTCACGTTAGTGTTGTTGTTCCTACTCACGAAGAAGAAAAGATTACCTATAAGAATACAAAGGGATTCTTTTGAATATTGTAAGGGTTCATACTGCACCTATATAGGGAAATTTAGAGTCCAAAAAGAATTCAGTTTTCTATTTCGCGTTTCTCAGTCACATTAATTTGCAAAGTTAAGTCTCTCTACCTATAAAGGAATAAAATAATTGAAAGTCTCAAAGAATGAATGGTAAATCTGTGTTCAAGAGAAACGTCCCTACCTATTACAATGGGTTATATATCATATTATGAGACAGAAAAACTATTATATCAATATTCGAAATTTTTTTCTGAGCAAAAGTCTCATATCAAAATATGTTGAGCAAATAACCCAGCTTCTTCATCGAGGAGTACTGAACTGTTAGGAATTTCTATGTTTGGACTCAGAAGATCAGCATTTTATTCATCTGATTATTTTGCTTCAATCACATACTAACATTTACACAAAGCTCCAAATAAAAAAAAAAAATCAATTAAAAATTTATTAGAAAATGTCTCCTGCGCGACCAATTTTATGATAAACAACTATTATTTCAACTTCCGCTCTATGCCTATTTTCTCAATACAGAAATCCAAGTCTAAAATGGCTTTTCGTTCCAAAATTAGGCATTGCTATAGGCTTATTATATTGTAACTCAGAATGTTGGTCGTCCTTCCATAGCTATTACATGAATGGATTTGAACAGGGACTGTTTGCAACTTTGAAATACTCAACATTCGTTAAAGGCCATTTATTCAACCATTTTCAGCCTGTTTTTTGCACATTAAAACGATATTCCAAGAGATCGTGGAATAAATTATCTAAGGTTCAGTTGAGCCAAAAGAATGTTTTAATTCCAACTAATTAATAAATTTCTGCCTCATAAACCAGAGATTCAATAGCAACTTTCAAAGCTCTCAAAAATCTCATGGGTGGTTGCTCATTTCGTTCAAAACCAATGACAGAAGTCGTTATCAAAGCTCCTCAGCTTCAAGGGGAACGAAAAAATATTCATTCAAAGAAAAATAGCAAAGCTGAAACTACCACCACCACAATAGTGGTCATCAGTCCAACAAAAGAAAATAGCTCTTCAAATCTCAACCCGCAGTCAGCTTCCAGTGACAATGTCACTTCTCTCGAACCTAACTCCGCAATTAAGCTCGAAGACCTAAGCCCAAACCGAAGAAATCTCATCGAATCTCGAAAATTAGACGCTGATTACACAATAATCCCCAACAAAATTCACCGGCGCCAATCTGCTATCCCTGATGCCGAAACCAGTGGTCTCGTCGGCCTGACCAATCTAGGCAACACGTGCTTTTTGAACAGCGCTCTCCAATGCTTACTGAATACACCGCCGTTAGCCGATTACTTCATGAATGACCTGCATATGAAGGAAATGAATATCAACAACGTTTTAGGTTCTAAAGGCGCAGTGACGCTGGCTCTCGCTCATTTGACAAAGCAGTATTGGAGTCGCGAAGACTTGGACGCAATCAACCCGAAAGAACTCTATGGCGTTATATCTCACTTTGCGCCTCAGTTCTCTCACGGGACCCAAGAGGACTCACATGAATTCCTAGCATTTTTACTTGACATCATTCACGAAGATCTCAATCGAGTGAAAAACAAGCCTTATATAGAGGAAAAGGATTACAACGATGACAAATTAGAAGAGCATTCGTCTGAGGCTTGGAAGAATTATCTCATGAGGAACAAATCGATTATCGTTGATTTGTTCCAAGGCCAGTCTAAGAGCACGCTCAAGTGCTTGAAATGCAATCACGTGTCTCATAAATTTGAACCCTTCATGTATCTCAGTCTGCCTTTGCCACAAAAATCAAAGAAAAAAGCCAAAGTGCCTTTACTGGATTGTCTTGCGGAGTTTTCTAAGGAAGAGAAGCTGGAAGGCCAAGAGCGATGGTTCTGCCCGAAGTGCAAGGCTCATGTTGACAGCACGAAGAAAATGGAGGTTTGGAAGCTGCCGAACATCTTGATCGTTCATTTAAAGCGATTCAAATTCACGCGTGAAAAACGCGGGAAGATACGATCATTCATTGATTTCCCACACGTTGACCTGGATCTAAACGGTGTAGCCGCTGGAATCCAACGTGATAAGCCTGTTTATGACCTTTTTGCTGTTTCAAATCATGAGGGAAGCTTGGGAAGCGGGCATTATTACACGTTTGCCAAGAACCGAGATGACAATAACTGGTATGCTTACAATGACGCAGAAGTGTTAACGCTTAACCCAGAAGACCTCGTATCACCTGCTGCATATTTATTATTCTATTCGAAGACCTCTGTAGATGATTTCAAACGTCAAACACTCAGCCGGCCTGAGGCGTGGCCGCATGTTTTCAGGAAAAGCACACAGAAGCTGATGACAAAAGGCAATCACAATGATGAAGGTGCTTTTAACCTACTTCGATCCAGAGATAACTTTGACAAGAGGTTCCAGGTGAATCATATTACTCAGCAAAATATCGCGATTTATAATATAAACGTCAGCCCTGGGGACAGCAAAGGCAGTAAATCCAACCAAAACGATAAGTTCTATGATAGAAAGCCGGTTGGCTCGACTAACCGAGTGATCATAGAACACGGAGTGACACAGCGCGCACCAACAAATCTCTATATGTCTGAAGAAAGTGCTCATAAGAGAAGTGGTAGTAGTAATAAGCGGCAAAGAACGCTGAGCAGTAAACCAAGAGGCGCAGACAGTTCAAGTCTATATTTAGACGATGGAAAGGAAAATGTGACAAAATCGCCTCTTCTGAAGGCTGATATGAACCCTCCAAACAAAGGTTATGAAGAGAAACGAGGCTATCTTCCTGATATAAAGAAGAGTCGTGAGTATTCCCATGGTGGATTTGATAATTTTTTCGATAAGAAAGACAAAGTTTTTGAGGATTCACCAGAGAGGATCGGCTCTCGCAAACTGTCGAAAGGATATACGCCTGAAGGAATGAGGTCGTTTCAACCGAATGCGCAAGTTCTAAGGAAAATCCAGTAACGCTTGGGTTAGTCTCGAGTTTCCTTGAGCGAAACTCGTTTATTATTGATAGCTTCAACTCCCACTATTCCCAGCTATGTAACAGCTGGAAGGATGGTCATACTCAATTTGGTTTTTTTAGTTTATTATGTTATTATTTTTATTACTTTATCCAAAAACGATTTCTCACTGTTCAGCATACCTTGCTCTGTTCGCAGGCCTTTGACGGTGAATGTGTTATATTTTATGATTTTCGCATTGTGTAACTTGGATAGCAAATTAATTTAGAAAAAATACTGTTTCATATAATTCTCTCTTCAGAAACGAGTACTCATAGAACACATCTTGAATCGACGAGGTGATTAACTAATTTGATTAAAGTTAACAGGTAGAGCCAAATACTTTAAGAATAAGTTGCATCGAATAGAAATTATATTATAGTCTGAAATATTAGGCCAGATTTCCGTTGTTAATTATTTGAATTTAATTTCCTGAATGGACTGAGTTCTAGTCTTTTGGTCTTCTGCAATATATGACACTTCAACCCATGAGTGAATAAAATATTATTCCTTCATTCAAACCTACTAAACCAAAAAACTTATTTTTGTAAGATGATCAGAAAATATTACGGCAATTTTTTGATTAATGATTTGAAATCCGTTTCAAGTAATTTAATAAATTAATTTTGAAGAAATATATACGGAGAAAGTCCCTCAAGCACAACAAGCGCAGACAGGAGAGAAAATGTCAAAAAGGGGCGTCGATATTCAAAATTTCCTCACCCGAGCGGACAAGCTCAAAATGATGACTCACATCCCTATCTCAACCCAGAACCGCATCATTGTAAAATCAAATAATGAAGGAATAGGCTTTCGTTTCGATAGCTACGTCAAAGAATTCCTACATCCACATCTCACCAAAGAGACCTTTGATGCCACAGTGCGAGGAGCTCATAAAATCTGTGAAACTGTATGGAGTATTCGCAAGCAAGAAGAAGAAAGAGTTTATAACGTCAAAGCCAAGAGAATTTTCATGCTTTCAATTTTCATGCTTTTCGTATCTCTCATATTTATGATCGTGAAGGTCTACGGCGATATCACGCTTGGAAACTGGCTCGTTTACGTAAGCTTGATTTTGATGATCTTTTCAGGCGCAACTACGCTTGCGTTAATTATTCTGAGCATGCTTACAAAGCCTCAGTTCACTGATTTCGAATCAACTATTATTAAGAAGCTCGAGCAATATTTTAGCAAGGAGAACGTAGCTTACGCGAAGAGAGGAATGGAGTGGAAGGTTGGAGAGAAGTTTTATTGGATTGAATTGCATATTTTCGAAAGAAATGAGCTGCGAAAATCGACGACTCTGTTGGATGAAAGAAGGGAAACTGAGCTAAGGAAGGCGAAAACAAATAGCCTGATAAGGACAAAAACGCTGAGATCTCCCACGAGTCACAGTCAAGGTGGATCTCCGGAAAGCCGAGCCAGACGAGAGAATTTGAATCGTGAAGAATTCGATTAAGAATGAACTCGATTAATACACAACCAGTTTTTTGGGCATATGAGGTGAATATTTGCAAATGGTTTACTTTTTGGAGAAAAGAAATTTTTATTTATGCTAATGTTTTGGTTTCAGTGCTTTGTCTAATATAAGAAATTCCATTTCAGAATGGTTGATAAGCAATGATGCACGGCAAGGAAGCTAAAGCATACAGTACAACAGTCCATAAGATATTTAATAATGTGTTCAGATGATATTAAATCTCAAATAATCTGTTTTCAAATTGATACGTGCGACTCTATTTACTTGGTAGTTAGAGAGTTGAAATTCATCTAATTTGAAAATGAATAGGGAATATTACGAAAATATGGATCTCTTATAATGGAAGGACAAAATCTGGGTTGGATTTTTTTTGCTGCCTGTGCCAAAGGGAAATTTGAACGCGAGTAAAATAAACTTAGTTTTGAGGAAAAATGAATGTAAAAGTTATAAATCTTGAAGATTGTGACCTGATTGGATTTTCAACTCCAAAGTAACACAACAATGAAGATAATGTGTTTAGATTTCTTGAATGTATTGTGAATTATTTTTGCTGTCGCATGCATCTATCATTTTTCTTTTAGAAGTAGTCGCTCCTATAAAGGTAAGCATATCCACTGAGCAGCAGTCCCGCTCCCTCTTATTACTACTCGAATTATTATCTGACTCTTAGTTATAAGCACTTCCTTTGAGAATGAAATATGATTTTTACGGTTTATATATAAAACTTTTTCCCTAACAATGCACGTATACTAGTATCTCTGAGAGAGAGAAAGGGAAAAAAAAGAAAACGTTCTTATTCATGCTTTATATCTCTCAATGTATTTCTTTTATGGTTCATTCACTTTCAACCAAAGAGAATTTGGAGGAGTACTAATGTCAGTGACTAATTTTTCATAACTCTGCATGAATTTGAAATCAGAATCACTCAACTAGGTGTTTTCCTGGCCTCTTCAAATCCAAAGTTTCTTACTCGATAATATCAGTGACCTCAACGAAGAACTCTTGTTGAATGGAATAATTTACAATAATAGACAGATGTTTGGTGACACATTTCAAATTTTTCGGGCTCGTCCGAGTTGCGGGGCTTTTCTGAGACAAATAACCGAAGGATCTTGCGAATCCACCCAGAATATATTTTGTCCCATGATTCACATCAGTAATTTTTTTAAATTAATGCACCCATATACCCCTTTTTAAAACCCAATCTACCCTTGCAAAAAGATCTCTTCTCGAGTTTTATCCATTGGCTGTGCAAACCCGCATATATAATGAGTTCAGAAGACTAGGGTCCATAAAGGACATCCGGTCATAATATCTTCCCTCTGATGGCATTAAGCATTCAGTGATCCAATCATTAGAGTCCCTATTTCCAAAAAAAGAAGTGAATTTGGATTAAGTAAATCTTCTTTCATAGAATATACAGTTACATACCATGTGCATAGAAAAAGAGAAAAACATACACATATATATCTTTCATACTCACTTTATCAATCAAAACTGATATATATATACAAAGAGCTTCATTCATACATCAAACTGGAAATTGAGAGAATCTAGAAATCTCTAATGCTAATTTCAAAAAATATCAAACCGCTACACCAATTCTTGTGTGCATGGGAGAAACGAGAATAGGTATCTCAGAAAAAATCTTTACAATTGAGATACTATTCCCAGAGTGTTCTTCATTATTGACATTCATCTGATTACATTTTTGGACAGATTTTCTCTCAGGAACGCTGGAGGCTATATTAATGAAGCTACTCAGTGAATGTTTTCACTCTTATAGCTGTGCATTTTTTCCTCCACCGCTTCCTGTAGTGATACTAATTTAGAATTGTTTAACCTTTTTGACAGGGAATTCATAGGCCTCGTCATCACTTGTGGTCTTTTCAGTCGAAAGCTCAACCATATCGGAGAGCTTCAAGGTCTGTCTGCTTTTGTTGAACTTGGAAAAATAGTCCCTAATTCAAAATATCGATGAGATTCAAAGAAAATTGAAATAAATATTGTTTACATCAAGTGATTAGAGAAAATCTCATGAGGGTGAAGCTTGCGAGGTTTAGGTGCTCCCGAATTATTTGTAATGTTGCTATTAACAGATGAATTGTGAATTTGAGAGTGTCCAGTCGCCAAGTAAATCGCCATTAAGTTTTTGACAATCAAATCGAATTCTCTCAGTTCTTCTTGGCTTCTTTGAATCTTCTCGAGTAACTCCCCATTTTTCTGTTGCTCTACGCTTCTCTCTGCCTGTGCTTCTTGAAAGGAACTCGCAGTATTGGACTTTGTGAAGCTTTTCTTGGAAGCGGCTAGTTTGCTTTCAATCGAAACTTCAGAGGCTAGTTTTACAAAAAATATTAGGATATGAGCAGCTATAAGACGTTTTACCTTCACGGAGAGGAAGATTGTCTTTGAGGCTATCTTCGGATGTCTCGCTTTTGACGTTTTCTAATTATATGATGATTAGAAGGCAGATGAGAGGGAATTAGTGTACCTGGTTGCGTGTGGTGCGTGGAAATTGAGCCCTCGGAGATTTTTCTAACAGAAACGGATTGATTGGCGTTTGTCAGCATTTGCTGCTTTGTCTTGACTTCCTTTTCGAGTCTGAGGAAGAACTTCTGAGCATGGGATCTAATCTGAGCTCCGGTACGTGTGCCAACGAACTCTTCAACTTTCTTCCAGTTTTTGCCGTAGACCTTGATGGCTTCGACGAATCTTTGGTGTTCCTCCTTAGTCCATCTTCCGTTAGAGGGTTTTCCGCCGTTCTGAACCTCAGAGGATTCTTCAATGAGGCTTGCCGAGTCAAAGGTAGCAGAGATCATCTCGCTTCGGCTCATTTTTGTTGGATATTCAAGCTGTGGATTTTTTTCGGTAATTAAATGTTTATATTTATTTAGGAAGCTGTTGGGAGTTATTAAAGCAGCAGTTTCGAATATCCGAATAAAATTTTATCTCGATATGATACCAATTAGGCAATTGTCAAATTCTATTTAGGTAATCACTCAAGATCGCTCCTGACGAATTCTGAATTAAATTAAGATGAATTTTAATGAGGAATAAAATTCGTGAGCCGAGGTACTTGGCTGATAATAAATTAGCGCTTTGGACAAGATATTTCGGTTCTCACAAAAGGTTCTCATTTTCAGAAATGAGAGTTTTGGCTGCTTTTCCTAATAAAGAAACACTCAGAAAGGGCACTTACTCAAAGATAATGATGAAGAGACTCTAATTTCCCATTTAAGTGGATATGTAGTGTGAATATGTTGGGACATCTGTGAAGGGGACGTAAGTGTTAAATGCTCCTGCAGCAGCTCATTAATCAGGAAATTGCTCAAATCTTGTGTTTTCATGAGAAATGGCTCCGATTCAGTCCAAATTGCAGTTTGAATCTATGGTTGTAAGAAGCTAAAAATGAAAATTCCGGTGCGGTGTTCTTTTGGCAGGCTAAACAATGCAGAAATTTTGATATTGGCATGTGTTTTTGTGGTCAGAGCGAAATCAAAAGCGGAATTCGAGGATTTTATGAGCTTTTGGAGCTATTTTTCGAATTTCTCAGCTTTTCATAGACTTTGATCTGATTAGCAGCAAAAGTGTTTCAATATTTCGATCCTATTCTCTCCTAAAAAGCTTGTAGGGATCTCGTGGTACTTTTTACTTTGGAATAAACATATGCAGTTAGGCTTAATTTGAAAAGAACGGAAACTGACAGCAATTTCCGAAAAAGTTACAATAGAAGACTAGTCTTTTAAAGTTGGGTAAGAAGTCTTTTTCGGCAACTTTCTTACTTTAGAACTCACTTCCAGGCTGAAATCTACATTTTGAGAGAATATAGCTCGAGGGTATACTTTTTCTAAACGATACTACAAGCCAATCATTACCAATTTTGAGTAGCAGCCCTAATACGTTCATTTTCTCAGGCTTTTCACCCACTTTAAAGGAATAATTCATTTCCAAAATTAACTTCAGAATTCAGCCAAATTAAGTCTTTTCTTGGGGTTAGTCTATATTACGAATTTAACGTCTAATTGGATACATATGACGTATCTAGAAATATTGTGTCAATAAATGATCAGTGAGCGCATAAGGATACAATCCCTTGATTAAGATTTTTGGCATAACAGCATTATCATAATAATGGTAGGGACTGTAGAGCTAGAGCTGATTTTCCAAGAGGAAGTTTTATTGATTAGAATAGAGCTTCGTAGGTGGAGATCGTCTTATAATTACAACTGAAGCTTTGGCTCCACAACACTTTTCATCTTTGTGACTGGCTCGCTAACTGGAAAGATTTGTGAGTTTTTTGCGTTTTGAGGGAGACTCCGTGTTGTTGCTTTGTGAAAACATTTGAAGCGTGCGTCTAACGACGCATAGTATAAAAGAAAGGTCTGGTTTATCCCTTTTTCCTCTTAGATCAACGCATTGCCAGCAAAAGTCAGTTTCTCTCTGATTTTGAGCTTTCCTGAAATGCCATTTTAGGCATTGAAATAAATCTCAGATTCGCAGCTGAAATCTTCATGACTATAAATAGAGTTAAAATTCGGATCGGACTTTCTCAGCTGTACTCCCATTTTAGAAAAGATCAATCTAGACAGATTTTGCCGGGAGAAGGAATTAAAATTAACCCACCAATCTTTTCTTCCTGATAGACAATGTTTTAGTTATATCTCAAGCTTTCTACAACACAGCCTACCCTCTAATTCATATATTCCCAGCCCTTGTATCACTATTCTCCCGAGTCTGAACAAAGCATAGCTTCTCCAAGTTCTGATATTAGTCAATACACAATTATCAAAGAGAATTGTTATAGATACTGTCACTGTCGGCGTATTTGACAATTAATACTCGCATATCAGCATTGAAAACAAACAACGAAGAATAAGAAATTTTCCATTGCTTCAAACTAGAAAATGTCCTCTATAGGGCAACACGCTGCTTCTCCGCACAAGAGAAAGCATAAAGTCTTGTTGTGATCTGCTTCCACATCCTCAAACAGCTTTGCTATTGTCGACTCCAATTTCAAGTCAATATGAATACGAACATAATTTAGTCGTATCCGTTAAATTCTCTAACGAGTTTTATCATAATCGCGGAAATATTCTTTAAACAAAATAAATATTTCATCTACATTTCCAATGACCTTATCATTTGCCGAATTCCTCTATGACCACGGGATTCTCTCAGCCAAGCAAGCCGAAAACTACCCCAGAGAAAATAAAGACAGCTCCACAGTCCTTTTCCACCTTGCAGATTTCTTCAAATCTTTGACTCCTTCTGACTGTTACGATCTTGCTCTGAGACTTTTCCTTTTATATCAGCACAAAGCCTCACAACAGCATCAAAAAGAGCCAATTAGACCAAAGGAATCAGATTCTACCATCTATCTTCCTACTTTCGAAGGGAGCGACGACCAAGAACCTACAAATACAGTAAATCTAAAACGCACAGAATACAGAATCCCACAGAACCACAGAAGCACTGCTCATACCTTGGACACGGGCAACGCCAGACGAAATTCTCCCCTCCAAGAAAGGCCTTACAGCCAAAATACTGTAAAGAAGAGCACCAAACTGTCCAACGAAGAGAAGAGATTTAGCATAGATCAAAAAGACTTCTTTTTGCAACCAACAATCAGCAATTATGCCAGCACCAAGACCGCTGATCATGACTCTGCGACTAAGGAAAAACCCGATGTTTTCCAAAGATTGCAGCGAGACAGCTGTTGTGAAAGCTTCGGGCTTTCTGAAAATAAAAAAGCCCAACTGGAGCTGCAGGAATGCACCTTCCAACCTAATTCCAAGCAATTGAATAATACAATGACTGCTCCCAACGCAAGTTTCGATCCCGGGAAACCTTCAAAGATTTTTGATCGGCTCCACAGTGAACATAACTTCAAAAAGCAGCAGCAATTAGAGAACGAGATGATCAAACAGAACGCTGAGCTGTCAAGCTGCACGTTTACTCCTAAAATTAACTACCGAGAGCGTTCTACGGAGAAAGGGCAACGGACTGCTCGTAGTTCAAGCAGACATCGAAGCGAAGCGCTTTATGCAGAACACGCTGAAAAGAGGAGAAATATTGAGAGGATGAGACTCGCAACAGAAGATAAGGAGTTGAAAGAATGCACGTTCAAGCCCACGCTTGTTTCAAAGACGCCTGAATCAGTGCAATCTGGTCGAAAAGGCAAACCGCATGAGAGACTACTTGAATGGGAGCGTGAAAGAAGCACGAAACTTGAAGAGAAACAGAAAGAGAAGGCACTCAGGGAATCATCGGGGAAAAAGCCTCAAATAAATACGTCTGTTGACCTTGGAAGAGTATCGAGTGAGCCTGCTTATGAGCGATTATACAAAGAGAGTAACAACCGCAAAACGAAACATGAGCAACTTGAAAAACGAGTGTTGGAAGAAATAGGAGTCTCATTTACGCCGAAGACGAATGTGAGGAGGCTAAGCACCCAAAATTCAATTACAAAATCCAGAGAGGAGAAGGATAATGTGAGGGCTGGGACGAGGGAGTATATTCAAGATCATCGTGAAGAACTGAAAAAGCTTAAGGAAAGGCTGAAAAGCAAACCAATCACGAATACTTCCTTTGATTCAGGATTTCAGAATGAGAAAAACGAATCAACAATGGGAGTGGATAAGGAAAATATCGAGAGCAGTGGTGGTGCCCGAAGAACGAGTTTGACACCAAGTGAACATAAGAAAATTTTCCAGCAGAACCTGGATCAGAAGCTCAGTCAACTGAAAGAGAAGTATTCCTCCCAGATTAGTACTACCAAGTAATAACACTTGAGATCATTAAATACTATTTTAAGTAAAATTGCATTCATCTAGCATTTGAATATATAAATTGCTTGATTTAACTAATTTTGGATCGTTGTACCGATTGAAATAAATACTCTGGCTTTTTTCTTTTGGTTGATATTACTACCCCTATCGAGACGAGAATCTTTAATCTTTTGAATCGAAGAATCAAAGGCTGTTGATAGAGTTGATGTTTGAGAGTTGATTACAAATGACTAAAAAAAAACATATTTGATAAAAAAGCTCGATTCTTGAGTGAATAACACTTTTTCGTGCTCACTCAAAAAAACACGTTCAAACTCGCAAAACAAGGCTGTATTTTTGCAGAACGGAAAAACCCACTTGGTAGCAGCCTTGTTCGAGAGTTCTGAAAGAGGTTTTTTGGCTCCTCCTATAGTCTTACTCGTGAGATCATAAGGCTCTGATTTCTTCGAAATAATTTAACAATTTGTGCCCTAGAATTTTCGAATTCAAATAAGATTCTCATTCATATTGAACTTTATTGTGAAGGCAGCTGAAAATATTTGTTGCAGCGATCACACGAGTCTTTCAGGTTGCATAGGTATTGACAACAATCGAAGAGAATGAAGTCTTCATATTTCAGATGTCTCATGAAGAAATTAGAACTGAGTTCTGATTAAAATATTTTTTCTGTGATGATTTTGTAATTTCAAATAAAATCGAAAGAAAATAAATGGAACCAGCAAAGCTCGTAGTGAATCATATTTTTTGTCCACTGCATAAGGGCGATCTTATTCGAAGAGTCGGCATTAACAGCAGAACAGATCTATCCCTCCTCTGTGCAGAATGCATGGAATATATTGAAGAAAAACAAAATCAAACACGCTATATCCTTGAAGATTTTATGCAACAAATAGTTCAGAGTTACGCGCAGGTTCCTAAATTGCAGCAACTTCCAGATTCAGCAAACCAAATCCTGAACACGGAAAATGAGATTGTTGCTAACTTCACTTTTCATATTGAAAAACAAAAAGAGCAACTGAATGCAATGTTTGACAAACTCAGACAAGCCGTGTATCTGAAGCTCGAAAACAAGAAACGGCAACTGATAGCGAATTTAGACTCTCAAGTGAAAGGTTTTGAGGATACTTTGACGGATTATAAACAGAAAGTATTTCGCTACAAAGCAGGTCCTCAGGAAGACCACGATAAAGACCAGGAAACAGCTCTTACTTTTGAATCACTCTATAAAGAAGTTAACAAGGTTACCAATGCGAATGAACTAAAAAAGTTATTGATGATACATTACGAGAATATGAAGAGCAACGAAATCTTTGCTCAAGTGAAAGGCGATGAAGCTAAAAAAATTGTTGCAGACGCTATTGAAGTCATGAGTGGTGATCTGACAAAGTTACAAACCGTGAAACCAACAATTTCATTTGGGAATAATGTAGATCTAGAGGAGCTATTCAAGTTATGGGACGAGCAAGTTGACACAGCGATAAATGGGTTCAAAATTGAAATTAAAGATCCTATTCAGCCTATTAGATTTGAGCTGAGTAGAGGTTGGGTGGGTTTTGATTCGGAGATATTGAAAAACGAGCCTGCGAATAAGAACTTGATTGCCGATTGGGTGAATGAAACGATAAAAGCTGACAGAGTTGCATTGAATCTGATCTACCGAGGATCAAGAGATGGCTATACAGCGAAAAACTTTCATGAAAAATGCGATAATAGAGGACCAACAGTAGTGATTGTTGAGAATACAATAGGCAATAAATTTGGTGGTTATGCTGCCGTTAGTTGGACTAGTGGCAATGGAGGGAAGTTTGAGATCAAAAATAACGAGAGTTTCAGTTGTTTTCTATTTTCAGTCGACAAAAAACAGAAATTGCCATATAACCCTGGGTCAAACCACAGGGCATTGGGTCATTCTCCAGATTATGGCCCAATTTTTGGCTATGCTGCTGCTCTTGCCATTGCAGATAATTGCAATGCTAACAGTAACAGCTATTGTGACTACTCGTATAATAGCTATCAGAATTTAAAAGAAGGAGGGCATCTTTCAGGGACGAGAAATTTCACAGTTAAGGAAATAGAAGTATATGCTATTGTATTGAAATAACTACCTATCAATTCACGATTCGAACTTATAAATTTGTGTATTGAAAGCAGTAGGTAGTATCATTGGATTGAAACAAACCTTTGAAAAGCAAAAACATTATAAATTATGGTTAGTTATTATTTATACAGTCGCAATTATGATTTCCATTTGTTTCTATTATGACATTAAACTCGTTTCGGTCCCTCCCAAAGTACGTGGAGGAGTTGGGGTTACAAAATGGTCCTCTACCTAATCGAAAGAATTTAAATTCGCTTAGCTATTCCAGAATCATGATACTTCATCTGAAAATGGATTTTTTGGAGTTACCAATCTGCGTTCATGCCTTACACTTTCTCAAATTTGCATTCACAACGTTGCAGAGGTATGGTGCAACAAGAAGGGATGTCCTAACGACATATTTCTCAGTCAGAAATTTTGCCATTTCTAATGTGATGACTGTTCATCTGATTTCGAGTTTGCTGGAGGAAAAAAAATGGTCTGTTTTGATAATTTGAGAAAAACGCTTTCATATGCAAAAAGGCAACTAAAAAAATAATTATTAAGTAAGCTCCAAGCGAATGAGCCAGGATTGCTCGAACCCCGAAGCCAGATGATACCAATTGACATATACGTTTATTATAAAAAATAAACCTCGTATTAAAAAAATTATCCTTTGATTAAAATTTTATATAATCAAGCAGCTTGTAATACCTATCAATTTTTTTCTATTCTCCTTTTGCTATCGTACTACGAGAAGTAATATTCTGAGATTATCTTCTCAAACTCGTCAAACTCGATAGGCTTCGTTAAATAACCATCCAAAAAGGTATGCGATTCCAAATCCTGTTGCAAAATCTTCCCACTTTCTCCAGAGACCAAAAAGCAATGCACGGCTTCACAGTTCTGGGAATCAGCTGCTTCTTTTATCTCCTGGATCAATCTGAGTCCGCTCATGTCTCCAAGATTTTTATCGATTAGAGCAAGTCTAATCCCATTTATTTCAGGACTATTGATAAGTTCCTGAGCTTTCGCACCGTTTCTTGCTAAAATAACCCTGTCCGGTCCAATGATCTCAGAAATCAATTTGCCCATTAGCTCTAGACTGAAGGCATCGTCGTCAGCAACCAATATTTTCATTTGGTCTCTGTTTATGCGGGAAGCTATCGCAGGTGAGTTTGCAAGGTTCTGAGCCTCTTCAGGGGTGTCTAACGAAGTCGTTGAGGCCCATTTCTGGTTTTCTGGGGAGATATTTAGATAGCTATGAGTCTCAGGGATTCTCTCAAGGCTGGTCACGTTGAGTCTGGTTAAATTATTTCTTGTCAAATTTATCTTCGAGAGATTTCCTCTTGTGAGGTTTGTCCTAGTGAGGCTGAGTATTTTCGCGGTTCCGATGCTAGTTTCATTGGGAATCTCGATTGATGGGCTTCCGATGCTATCCTCCACAAAAGTCGGGATAGTAATATCGAATCTGGTGCCCAAACCTTCCTTAGATTCAACATCAATAGTTCCTTTGTGCTGTTCAATGATCTGCTTTGTTATCCACAGTCCCAGACCAGTGCCCAAGCGTCTTTTGCCCTCATCTTCTGAGACCTGAGAAAACCTCGAAAATAATTTGTCGCATTGAGCCTGGCTCATTCCACACCCAGTGTCTTGGATAGAAATTTTGAGCAATCCTTTTGCTCCAGTCCGTAACGGTCGGTGACCGAAATTTTCGATCCACTCTCGCTTAGTTAGATTCACCTCGAAAAAGCCTTGATCTGGTTGCAGGAAGCATCTCGATTGGTAAACGTTAATTTTCTCATCATCGGGCTTTTCTCTGGTCATATCATCGTCAAATGAAGTCGGATCGTTTGATAAGGTCAGCTGATCAGATGTAGAAGGAAGAGTAAATGGCGATTTTCTTTGAAGTTGAAGAGATTTGGTTTCCTCCCAGCAAACTTTGAGGACAATTGACCCTCGCTCAGTAAATTTCACAGCGTTGGTTACTAGGTTGAGGACGATTTGAAGCATTCTCTGAGGGTCGAGTCTGAGGAAAAGAGGAACCTGGGCTGAAAGCAGGATTTTTCCCTTCAGATTATGATTTGAGGCGATGATTTCAGCACAAAGACCCCAAATATTCTCCAGTAGAGTCGGCACGTGCATTCTTTGCATTTTTATCTCCAGGTTCGCTTTAAGTTCATGCTTTCCTTCGTCAAGTACGTTGAGGACCATTAGCTTCATCACTTCTCCCGACAATGACGCTGATTTAAGGAATTTATTGATCGATGGGTGGTTGACTTTGGTTGCTAAGGTCAGATTTCCCAAGAGCACATTCAATAGGTTTTTGAGTTCATGGCTGAAGCTGAGAATGAAGTTTTCTTTATCCTGTAAAACGGCTTCAAGTTGTCCGGCTTTCTGCTGTACGTATCCAACAGATTCCATGAGTATAACTTTTTCCTCACGCATTGCTATGACGTCACCCTTTGAGAGACCGTACACGAAAATCCAGAGGAAACTGGTAATAAAACCGATCTTCCAGCCCACAAAGTCGATACCTTCGGTCTGAGACCCAACGGAGCAAAATAACGAAATGTATGAGAACACTCCATGGATCAGATGGATCAGGACGGACTCATAGATCGATTCAGTAAGCATTACGCACAATAACCCCGATAAACTTGAGGTAAATAGTAGCAATCTCTTATCCTCAAACAACGGTAAGATGATTGGATAAAAAGCTATTAGAGATAGTAAGACAGTTTTCCGATCAACGGCTCTCTTCCTTGAAGCGAATTTCACCATGACAAGGAGCATCGTGAAGTACATAACATGCAAAACAAAGGAAACAACCAACGAGTGTTGGTTACTCTCTCTTTGCATTACCAGCAAAAGCGAAACAGCGACAGGGACAGCCACTTGCAGCCTGAGCTTGCGAGACTGCGTACATGGCTTGTTTCTTAGAGGAGCTGGCTGACCTAAGCTTTGCATTTTTTACAAAGTGCAGAATCTTTGTTTTCTTATTCTGGTTAATTATTCTTTCTTATGTGTTGCGGTTCTCAAATGTTATAGAATTAAATTTTTTAACCAAGTTTCAAAAAATAACCTCCGTGTTAGAAGATTTGGGAACCGAGTGAGAATAGATTCGAGATCAAATCGAAAATAATCGACGCCTCCAAAATTAAGGTTTATTAAATTTCTTAAAAAAGTCTTCGTTAGAAATATTTCTCAACGTTCTGGAGCATAAATCCGGACACTTTACTTTTTCAGTATTTATGTGAGTCTCGAATTTCTGGGAAGGTGTTCCTGTATTAAAGAAAGCTTCTAAACCAAAAATTGCGACAGGGTGACAGACCAGTAAAATTTGCAAATTTATTCCGTTCAATAATACAATATGTTCATAATATTTCGATTGCCAACACGAACCATTTGGCATCTCGAAACAAAGATTAAGGTTCCCCGCTAAAATCCTTGAAAAATTCGCTTGTAATCCAAAGCGAAAACACCTCAAACAACTTCATTCAATCCGCAAAGCAAGTTCAAGCTAAAAGGCCCTGGGACATGCGTCGTTTATGATGAGTTTTTCTTTGTAGGATATGTGAGGATCAAAGTTGAAAATTTCACCCTCTCGTTTCAGTTAGAACTCCGCTATTCGTGAATCTGCAAGGGAGGAACGGTGCTTATTGCTGGTAATGGATATGAAGGAAGAGATAGTGGCTGCTCGTATTTTAAACTTTTCAGGATGCTCTAAAACTGTTAACCCACTATGATTAGCCAGATTTAATTTTCGAATCTAAAGAATAACTTTTTTTTTATTAGTTTTGATCTTGAAACTTCTTTTTAGGGTCTTTTGATTAAAATATGATGATAAATCTTATCGCATTTTGAAATTCGTAAATACAGTTCTTAGCAATTAAATCAGATTGAATTTATAATTTCAGTTCGACCGTATCGAGAGAAAAAACTTAAATTTCAGTGGCTCGGCAAAAATTTAGGTAGGGAGCAGAAATTTTATCATCTCTGTGGCTCGAGTTTCGGATATATCCGGATATCAAAAGTTGAGTTTTTATGCAAATTTATAATCACGATGTTATATAGGTATCACCTTCTCTCACTGCACTTTGTGTTTGAAAAGTTTATGTGTTCAGAGTTGTAGAGTGTTCTCTCTAAGACAATTAACTATTGAACCCAAATAACAATGCTCTGCTAAAATTCCTAAATTTCCAAGTAAGAAGAAAAAGATGTGTTTGTATGAAGATAATGGAACAATGTTCGAATTAGACTACAGGAAACCGATTTTTTGTGTTATTTAAAGATTGAAAGACTGGATGCTTTAATAAAGATTCCAAAAGGTTCTCACATGTTCTTTGTATTTTACGCAGTGTGTTCTTGAAAATTAGGTTAAATTTAATATGATTTCTCTCAAATCTGATAAATTCAAAGAAAATTCAAAAGCATTACGATCTTGTCTGTAGCATCTTATACGATATCTCGCTCGAATATTTGAGTCCAAAGGATTTATAGCGAGCCAAATTTAGCTGATTTACAACAAAGCTTGAATTGGATTGCTATGAAGAGTATTTGGCACACTCGAAAAGCCAATATATGACTGAGATACCATAGTAATGCTGGTCAAGATTTTTGCCTACAAGTTTGATAACAAAATATAAAAGATTGAATTACGAAGCTGCAAAACCTTATGCCAGTGCAATGGAGCTGCTTCGTTTTATAAAACTGAAATATATATCCTCTTCTTTCACGCTGTTGATATCAGTTTCGATAATATATGTCTTGCAGATAACACAGTGTTTATGTAATTTATTGGGTAGCAAGGCGCGAAGCACAAAACAGCAAGTTCCAATATCTACAAGAAAATCGCAAAATTATTACATTACAGTATTGATCACAACCCTAATATTAGGAAAATCAAAGTAAACAGAGCCCAGTTAACTAAAATATACAGCGCTGAAACTTCATGCAAGAACTCCTTGAAAGTTTTTAGGAAATGAAACCCTCTGAAATTCTTCGAACAAAATTTCCAGATAAGAATTACAATGATCCAAATTGCGGTGTCCACTGAAACCTCTATGAAAGCAAATGTTAAAAATAAAGAATACTGTTGCTCATCTCCAGCTGCTAGTAGTTGATGATCAGGTCGGATCCATTTAATTATATAAGCAATCGCGACAACTGCCAGGTTCATGTAAACGTCAGAGAATTGTAGGACCTGGAATCCTTTAGCTAGTTCTTCAATCCTGCTTTCTACTTTTTTCCGTTGGAGTTCTTTATCCACTGTGTGCTTCTTCCTCGTAATGCACGAAAGGAGCTTAAGCTTGACCTTCGTAGTGAAAGGAATGAGAAAATGGAGAGTGTTTGCGAAGAGCACATAGACTGCAGCTTTATAGATGATTTTGACGCCAATGATGGCTCCTGCGAGGTTCGGCTCATCGACGCTGAAGTAAAGCGTCCTGTATGGCAGAGCAGCAAATGGCAGGCTTATCAAGTCAATGTACTCTTCCATGTCGAGTTTCAACACGGTATTTACGATCGAAAGCGCTATTTTAAATCCTTCCATTGTTATTGGATAGAGCAGGCAGACAGACACGTTGACTAGTGTATGCTGACCTAATAGGCTGTCAAAGAACCCTCCAATTATCAAGCTACCGCAGAATTGACTAACAGAAATGAGGGTAAAAATTGTTATTCCAAAAAGCATGATAGCGGGTGACATCTGATGATGATGAGATTCCTCTGGCTGATCTCGTTCTGGAGATGGACTCTCCGAAATGCTAGATTGATCTAATCTGTTGATAGTGTTGGAATGTGAAGTATTTCCCTCGTTAAGTGCTGCTGGATTCAGCGAAACATCTTTGATTTGTGTTTCGTCGCTTGGGATCGCAGCGACCTTGTTGGCCTTGAATACCTTTTTCTTTTTAACAAGAGTCTTTTGTTGGATGGCTAAATAGAAGGCATAAAGGGAAAAAGTGAAGGTAATCGTGATCATTTTCATTGCGATCACTCTGTAGCCATTTTTTTGAATGTATGACGACATGGCATGGCCGACTCCTCCTTCGAAGCCAGCACTGAGTGCGATTACAAAGGTATGGTAAATAAAAAGGGAGATGCGAGATTTTCTGGAGTTCAGCTTGAGCAACCTTCCAAAAATGAGTTGATGAAACAAATAGGCAGCTAACAACGCAGTAATAGCTCCATCCAGAGGAAAATTAATTAGATATTTGAGATATTGAAGATCGTAGGGTGCTACAACCACGGCCGTCAGTAAGGCAATGGTAAAGGTTGCTATGATAACAAAAATGAGAAGCGCCAAGCTATGAGTTGCTACGCTAGCCTGTGAATGGGTTTTTGTGGATTGGTTATTCAATTTTGAGTTCTGACGAGAAACCTCAAAAGAAGTATTTGAATTTGCAGGCTCATTGGGTGGAGGAGAATTAAATTGAAGATTGCTGTTATTGTGCTCGAGGTGAGAGCCAGTTGGTTCTCCTTCTGCAATGAGCTTCATACAGCAGATATAACGTAAAGTGTAAAATAATTTATTTAAAGTGCTAAGGATTAAGTCCGGTAGCACAAAATTAATACCATATGAAACTGTCATAATATTGGAATCTAATTGAATAAAGGGATAGTAGGAGCAATATTTTGTGAAATAAAAAATTGGGGTCGAGGGTTTTGTAAGTTGGATTTAGAATTCATCTTTCTGAACACTTCGTTGATCAATGATCTGCTACAATAGAAGAAGCTCGTGGATTTGATTTGATCCACGTATGGTCGTCAATAATAAGTGGAATACCTTCATATTGGGCCTAAGAGGACTTGGAGCGCGCTTCTTGTCATGAGTACCATTTTTTAGTTTCACATTCGATGTCAATAATGAGATATGAATCGGATGAGAGAACCTACTAGCTCAATGAGAGAGTGAAGCGACATATTTGCAAATTTTGATCCTTTTACGCGTTTAAAAGGAAGGTTATAACCAACTGCTGCTTGGGATTTTCAAAGAGCAGAGCCGGCAAAGCCAGATGTGAACGATATTTTTAGAACTCTCCATTGCGGTTCTTTCTTCATATTCTGAATAATAATAACAGTATTTAGCATACAAAAAACAGCATATTATTTAGTTTTTTCCATTTTCTTAGATGTGATGAGAACTGAAGGAATGGGTTCTGAATAGCTAGTTATGGGATTTTACTTGCCAACATCAATATCCTTTTGAGAGTGTCCAACACTCATTATAGCTTTCTCTTCTTAACAGCTCTGAATTGTGAATAGCATGTATCCTTGTTTCAAACTTACTTCTCATTATGTGAAGTATCAATCTGAGCTAGCTAGATGTAGATAACTCTGAAAAGCATTCTTTCCAAATAAATTTCATAACTTCGCATGAGGATATTTCATTTCCTCTACATGTCTACTGCGATCAAAGGAGATCAAAGTTCTCAGAGAGAGTAGAAAGCTTTGTTATCAACAAGATTAACTTCATTTCTAATTTTAAGGGGTAATCAGTCCTATCTTCCTTCCTCAGCACAGGTTGGAGAAAATTCTACGACCAGATGTCCTTTGATGGGAGTGGGAATATTTAATAGCCTACTTTCTTCTTCAACCCATTGATATAACCGAATATCTCTCCCAAAATTTTCATGGCGATGTTCAATCGCATTCTATTTTACATACCAACAACAAAAAAAGAATTTCATGAGCTTCCTTGCTGAGATTATTCCCACCATTTCATTATTCTTTTGCTTTCCTAATCCAAGTAATTTTGGTTTTTGATTCGTTGTAATATCATTGGAATTTAACTGGAGAGCATTAGCAATTTTACTACTACTACCTCCACTGATAGCTATTAAATTTGGTTGACTGAATCAAATTTCCCTTCAGTCTACTAATCCAAATTTGAAAACCGCTTTAAATTGTATTTGCAACTACTATCTTCAATTAATTCAGCATACAATATTAAATCATTCCTCTCAGTAGCTTCTGCTAAATGACAGTAGACTACTGAGCATTAAATCTATCAGCAATCTACTCACTCGCAAGCTCAAATCTTTCAAATAAAAAGACTGAGCTCTTGTATCAGTGAATAGAATAGCACTGTTTATTTAAAACTTCAGGTTAATTCATCTTCCTTTCAAAGGAATTCTACATCCCTTTTGGATGAGAATACTCCTTGAAAGGCTTATTCTTTGTATTTAATTCTCAAAACATGGCATATATCACATAATTTGTGATACAGCCTTAATCTAACTTGTTGCATTTACACCTATTACAGTTCTTTCTAGAGTATCATATTGCTATTTGCTTAACAATTCCCAAAACTCATTCATTCTGCTACTTCTCTTCATTTACCCTTACATATCATAAGTTTCTCTAAAACTTTGGAAATTACCAATTTCATTAGACTTTGCTTCATCTATTCAAGAGAACCATTACTTTTTTCACCAAACAAAATCTCAATTTTTTGAAATAAAAAATCAAGATTATAGATTCAGATTGATCTCCAATATATACACGTTACCATATTTGAAAACATTGAACGCTTTACACGAATTTCGAAAAGTGAAATTCAACCGGTACATTGAGTAAAATCCCGCATCTGAGTTATATTTGGGTTTTTGAAAACAACGTATTAATTTTCTTTCTGTTTTTCCAAATAATTATAATAAATTCAAAAATTGATTCTTTCAAGATAATTTTTCAAAAAATACAAGTTCAATAACTGAAAATCAAATCACTAAAATATAGGTTTTGAGTCAAATTAGAATGAGAGGAATGCCGAAAAACTCGAAAGAGAGAGAGAATTTTGCATGTTTGAATATTGATAATGTTGAATGTTATGGCTGAGCAATTACTTTTTGGTCGTGGAGTAATTGAAAAAAATAGTGTTTTCATTATGATATGGGAGTTTGAAGAGCGTTGCAGGAAATTTTATTGAAAAATTGATGTCATTGCTAAACAACATTTGTCTTGCAAAAGTTGCATTCATTAAATAATACAAGGGATATACTTAACTGAACTAACGAAAAATTGGGTTGGAGAGAATAAATTTGAAAGTGCAAAAAAATAAGCGGTCTATTCTATAGCCTTTCAAATATTCTTTAGAAAGAAAGTTAAACTAATCATGTACAAACCTAAGGTTCCGATTTCATAGAAACATTAATCTGCATTGTTGATGAAGTCTTTAAAAAGTGGATCTTTCGATATACTCGCATTCTTTTCCCGTTCGTGGCTACCGTTGAGCAATTGTCTTTATTTTGAAAATCCAATCATGCATAGATTGCGAATCTAGTAGAAATATTGGTGGCCTTTAACTCATTCAGTATATGCAAGCTATAATCACCAGTTTTTCTTCGCATGGGTTCTACTATAAGTTATTTCTGCCAGAAAGATTGTTGTTGAAAGATTGCCATTAGCGAAAAACCCCACCACTTGCAGCAAACCTTAAAATTACATTCTTTCCCAGAAATTACTCTTAATTTGAATCAAAAAAGAATGGGTTAAGTCGATGTACTTTCAAATACGCTCTTTCGTCTCAGGTTCATTCGTTGTCATTTCAGTTTTTCATAGACAGTTCTTCGTGAATATGAGGTCAGCAGCATCTTAGCAAAGAACTCACTTCAATGTTTAACTATTATATTTCGCAGTCTGCACGAAGAAATTGTACACGTCAAAATCAGTTCTGATAACGAAATACACGTACAGAATTTAAGATCAAACTAATATGCCTTCAAAGAGTTTATTAAGGTTTTCACTCGGGTATTTAAGCCAACACGCAAGCTCTTCAAATAATAAATTTTGAGTTTTTTAAACTTCACTTTTATCAGAATTTTCTCATGGCACTTAAAAGAATCCAAAAGGTACCAATTCCTCTCTCAGACCATCGCTAAAGCGCTTTTCAGGAACTTATCGACCTCGGAAAGGACCCCCCGGCAAACTGCTCTGCTGGTCCAACTGATGAGAAAGATCAATTCCACTGGCAAGCTACTATCATGGGACCAGTATAACACTAATATAATGAGCTTTTTCCATAACATCTCCTCCCCCTTTAGGATGATAGTCCATACGCCGGCGGAGTGTTTTTCTTGAACATTCATTTCCCAACCGATTACCCATTCAAACCACCAAAAATTAATTTTGTTACCAGAATCTACCACCCTAACATCAACTCTAACGGAAGTATCTGTCTCGATATTCTGAAGGACCAATGGAGCCCAGCACTCACCGTTTCTAAAGGTAAATCGTGAAGAAAACCTACATTCTCTAACAAAATTGATGAAAATAGTTCTCCTCTCGATTAGTTCCTTGTTGACCGATCCAAACCCAGACGATCCGCTCGTGCCTGAGATTGCTCATATCTACAAGACCGACAAAACGAAATATGAAGCAACAGCAAGAGAATGGACCAGAAAGTACGCTATGTAAGGATAGAAGCTACAGTGCTTCGCTCAATTCAAATAAAGCCCAAGGAAGTGAACGATTACGGAATAAATTGATCCAGAGATACAAAACATTACATTTATAGTGTTGGTTGTCCCATTCGCATACACTCTTGAGAGATATATATTTGATATTCTACAATGTGTATTTGAGTTATTGTATTCTCTGGCTGCAACCGGTTCTTCATAAAAAATTACTCTATTCCATAACTGGGAAAATGAAAAATAATATCGGTCTCGAAAAAGTTTACATTCATTTCAAATCGATGAAGTTTAGGTTGGATGGATAATTTACAGTAGAATTTTCAATGAGCTGTGCGTCAGCAGTAACTGCGAAAGTACTCTCAGAACTTGGTAGCGAAATCAAATAAATGGTGGAAGCAAATAATGGTCTAAAATGTGCAGACCAACTCGGATGGTAATCAAATTATTGGGATTTCTCACAGATTTCTGTGGTGAAAACTCAGAAAACAACCCAAAGTAATTCTCTATTCTCCTATTAACCCACCTATACGCGTGAATTCAGATGCTTCGAGCAGGTAGGTTGTTGCTTTAGAATTGATTAATATCGGTCAATGACGAATAAACAGCATCTTTCCTTAAGTTGGGTCTTATGATAAGTCTGCACTCAGAGCAGGTTAGTTGTGTCCCTAACAGATGCTTGATTATATCATTCACTACGCTGAATAGGGAAGAAGTAGAATTGATAAGCTTAGCCTGCTCGTTGTGAGTGCTAGATTTGCATTAACATCCTTACGGCTCTCTCAATCCCAATTTTGCAGGTAGAATTCATAAGAGAGAGAGAAACAGCGCGATAGAAGTAGAAGTTTAAGACAGAAAAAGTCGGACCACGATCTGCAACAATTATAAGTCATACAGTCTCATGAACTGAATTGATAAATTTTGCTGCAAACTTATTATTGGTAATGAAAATAGCTGAAAATAGCTATGAATTAAAAAATTTTCGAGTAACAAAAGCTAAAGAAAAGTGATTATATATTTATTAGACCTATTCTGGTGTCATGTATCTCTGGAGTTGCAGTTGGAGTTTCCATTTAGTGATTAAGAAGAAAAACATTTCGCATGTGACTGGTCTCTGAAATTGCTATAAATAGTTCTTGCGATGGACCTACCAGGCGTTTATTGCTGCTTGCAGATAAGTAATCCGTACTTTACTCAGCTTCTTTCAGAATATAGATCCGAGGCTTTACATTTAAAACTTTTCAGATAATTTATCATTGAGCTACGTCATCATTAGTTATAATTTTTTTTTTCAATAAGCTTCTTAAAGTAAAATTTTAATAAATTTGATTCAAGCACGAATGGAAATTTACAGGTCAATTATCATTTCTCTTCTAGTTATACTGTCGAGTAAAGCCTATTCAATACTCCTCCTTATTTACTTGTTCGTTTTCATCAAGCATGCTGGGATTTTCGGGATGTTATCAGAAATGACATCTTTTTCTTCGGAAGCAATGGAGATATGGTGGCGCCAGTGGCAAATAACTACACATTAGCATCTTTATTTTCTGCAGATTGGAATGGAGCAACGAAGTTTGGTGTAAGTTTATGGGCCAAAAGAAATGATTGGGACGACAATCAGTGGAGAACTACTCTTCGGATTTCAAATACGAAGTACCAATTTTCTTTATTAGTATGTAATAATTTCATTAGCATCAACAACACTGATGCAGGGAGAGTGATTTTAGTGCAAAAGCACAGCAACTCTAGGGCTTCTTATATTGTATGCATTGGTTCTGCTCCCGATTTCAATGGTGCTTTTTACCCAGAAGGATATGTAAATTTCAGCAAATAGAAGTCTCTTACACCAATCTCAGGATAGCAACGAGGATTATCCGAGTAATACGTGGATATTTATGTTTGTTTCAGTTGATACTGATGATCGGCTTCAGTTTGGAGCGACCTCATATTTTGATTCGAATTCACAATATCAATTGAATCTCCAATCAAATTGGTTCCCGAATATTGACCCTCCACTTACTTTAACAACTTCATCATTTCTGATTTTTGGAAAAGATGATTTCTCGGAATATCCTGGTTGCGATTGTTATGTAACGAAAGTGAGAGTCTATGTGGGTGCCCATTTTCCCAGTTTTGTTCCCATGTTTGCGGAAGACGTATCAAGTAAATTCTCTCTTTGTATCAAAACTGAATGTTAATTCGTAATATAACTCAATCATAAGACGGAATCATTATTATAACTTTATCTTCAAATTCAACACCAGCGCAGCAAATCTTGAATACACATGAAGTATTTCTAAACATGACCAGCGTCCAAGTCAATGCTTCTTACCTTGGTACTCTACACGGCCTAAGTATTTAATTGGAAATTTTCCAATAGGTTTTGGGGACAGTCTCAAGAGTCATGATGCTCAGCTTACAGGGTATTTCCTGAGTTGTAATGGGAATCAGATAACTTCTACGGATATTAATTTGGAAAATGCCGATGCTTTCTCTGTGGCATTGTGGTTTCGACCAAAGGGCTCAGCACCATCTGGAGATAGTGTTCAAACGATTTTCGCAATAGCATTCAACGGGTTTGATCTTAGTCAGAGTTTGATTCTCGGCAGCAGCGATAGCTATTTTGTTGTTATGGATTACATTGATTCGAATAAGAGCATTATCGTCCGTTTTCCTGATAGCACGAATATCATACTTTCTCCTGAGGGGGCAATTTCTCAAAGTAATTATGATTGGCTTTCTGCCATTCATTGTTTTTAACTGTTTTCTAGATGCTTGGAACCATGTGTTTTTGAATGCTTACGTGAAGATGCCAAATAATACTGGCGAGCTTAAGATGATAGATCTCTATATCAACGGAACTTTTATTAATTCTTCAAGCTATTCCCAGCCTCCTCGTATAAATGAGACGAAATCATATTTATGTGGCAGGCCTGATCCCAATAATGATGAAGTTGTTAACGGAGCCAACGTAGATATTACTGAATTTTACCTCTTTCTAGAACATTCAGCTGTCAGTGTAAATCCTGTCTCTACTCGTAAGTCATCTTCTTTTAGCAGACCCAATGAATATATCTCCTGATTTTAATTTAGCAGAGTGTCAATTAATGATGAATTACGGACTCGATATTGTCAACAAAAACATGCTTTCAGGTTGTATTCTCTGCAAACCAGACTACTATTTTTGGGAGGGAAGTTGCTTGTCATCCTGCAATGAAATTCCTGATGTTTTCAGTCATGATGCAACTCGTACATGCCAAAGTACCAACTACTTTTCATTTTCACATGAACAACTCCTTTACTATATCTTATTATAGAGCTATTTATCAATGGAACTTCAAAGTGTTATAACAATTCAGCAGCGTATGGAGGAACAATTAACGTAACTCCTTTGACAGGAGGGATCCCACTTTCAACCAACTTCGCCATCAGTATCCAAGGTTGGCTCGATCTGAATGGAGGCCCTCTGGTATATTCAGCTTCATACAGCAGAGCTGGAAACTATGATGCTTTAGTTTTGATCTCTGATTTCAGCACAAATACTCAAGTGAATTTCATTTTACCATCCATTAGCAGCGCTACCATCATTGTAACTATAAAAGATGCTTTAGTTGGATGTATCTCGAATAGCTCGGTTTTTGTCACTCTTCAGGAACAACAGGGTCAGAATGATGCTAGCACGCAGCAGGAGGCAACTACTAACTACGCTTCGACAGCAATATCTCAAGGAACGACAGCGTCTCTCAACATACTTGCTGATCAAATTGCTCTAACTGATCAATTGCTTCTGGGGTGTACGACTAGTACTAGCACACCAACATGCAATTCAGCAAGTGATGCATCATACAGCTGCCAACCGAGCTCAACGGCTTGCTCTGGACATGGAACCTGCGCAATTCTTTCAATTTCTCCAATGCGCTACCAATGCCACTGTTCGCAGGGATATTTCATGTCTGATTGCAACATGAATCAGACAACCTATGATCAGCAGTTAAAGTATCGACAAGACCTCATTGATCTCGTAACTCAGTCTATTCTTTCGACTCCCACCACCTCAACTGTCGATCTTCAACACTTCAGTGATCTCCTCAACCTGTTGGAAACTCTCACCAAAGATCCCTTCCTCAACAACAACCAAACACTCTCAACCACTCTGAGTACACTTGAATATACATTAGACATCTTGAATAATCAGCAATTAACGAATGACAACAACACAAATTTGACAGAGGTAACTCAACAAGTTGCCGATATTCTCTCAAATGTGCTTAATCAAATCAATCAAACGGACTGCAGCATGGCAACAAGTTTCGCGTCCCAAACAATAAATAGCACCTACAGCATACTTGGACAGCTAGCAGATTTATCGCTCAAGAATGCATCAGCAGGACAGAATACAACCATTACAACAGATTCTTTTTTGATGTATGGAACAGTGGTCAACAGCAATCAACTTCAAAATCTCAGCGCAGCTCCAAGCGACAGTACCCCTCAGGTAACTTTAGGAACTGTTAACAACCCCCAGAATCTGCCATCTACGGTGCTAATCAGCTACACCTATCTCAAGCGAGACATGACAAGTTGCAGCAGCGTTCCTCCCACAAATTTTACATTGGAGATAAAAGATGCGACTACGTTCCAACCACTCACTGTGAGTGTACCTGTCACAGTCACTTATCCGAGCTCAATTTTCAAAAGCATCAGCTGTCCAAGTAGCAGTTGCGCGCCTGATACTGACTCAAGTGGTAATATTGTTTGCTCTTGTTCAGACATTTCGATTTTTGATGTGAAGAATCAGCTAATCAACATTTATCAGAACTCGCAATTGAAACAGATCACTCTTCAAAATTTGGCAGCTTTGTTTACCAATCCACCCTTCAAAAGATGGTCATTTTGGGTTGCTATTGGGTACTCGTTAGCTTTGGTCATTACTTGGATAGTAGTGAAAACAGTCAACAAAGAATATTGCATCGTGTTAAAACTGAGGCGCGCTATTCTTGCTGCTCGCAGAAATAAGCAGCCTATTCATTACTCATGGTGCTACAAATTTTATATTGGCTATATAATCGTTCATCCAATTTTGAATATCTTCGTGTTCAAAGATCCCACCATTGGAAAGGGGTTTAGGGCTCTATTATGCTATTTGCGTGTGATGATATTGCTTGGAATGTCTGCGATCTTTGCGCCTGTGGATCAGACGGTAATTTTTAATTTCAAATGCTTTGACACGAGTTAATCTTTCTTTGACTTGGTCTGAATCATGTAGGTGCTGTTCGATTTCGACTTTATCGCCCAACTGAGATCCTTTAATATCTACCAGTTTTGTGTTCCATGGGTAATCATCATGCCATTCATTGCCTTGATTGCAAAAATAATGGAGAATCCAAAAGGAAAACAGGTTCAAAAGTAAATTATTATTTTTCGCTTATCAAATGAGATGGTTTACTTATTATTAAAATTGCGATAGGGGAGGCCAGAGAACTCCTGCCAAAATCAGCAATTGTCGACGTTGTATCATGTATTTCGGTGCGGCTCTAGCTATTGTTTTGTCTATAGCAGGAATCACCGTGACTTTGACCATTGCTATGGTGTTAGATGGCAGAGTTCAGCTATTTTGGGGAGTGAACTTCCTCCAAGCTGTGCTTCAAGATATTTTCCTTTCTCCTCTCTTCAGCATGGGCGTGAACTCTCTACTTATTTTTCTGCTGGTTCAAAACAAGCATGTCAACAGAAGGGTCCGCAAAATCGCGGAAACCTGCTGTGATGACGGTTTTATCGCTGTTGTAAAGCTATTCCAAAGAACGAAAAAGCCAGGGCGCTCCAGCTCACAGCAACATCAGGTATTTACTGTTCATTCGTTTTTCAAGTTCTATACCTACACTTTTCATACGTTAGCAGAATCATTCATCTCGGCGCCATTACGTGACAAATCAGCATCCCACTCATCGCAGTGAGCATGCTCATGGCCAAAATTCTCATAGCCATTTGCCTCACAACTCCAATCACCTCCACATGTCTCACGCCGCTCGAAGCCGAATTAACCTTGAAAATACACGATTAATAAAAATGAATCTCCGAGATGATGAAATTGAAACAAACAGTAGCATCCTACAGAATAGTTCTTTGGGTGGTCATTCTCGAAATATGAAGCCTCCGAATTTCTATTCTCAGAAGTTTGTGGACTCTAGTGTTTTTCCACCTAGTCCTCTTCTTCACACGAACACAGCTGTTACGATAGCTTCGAATTCAACGCATTCACCTTTGAAAGCAACGAACAAAAGCAATCAAATGAATGAGTCACTTGTAGATCATTCATCACAGCCGAAGAGTTCGAAGAATTTTATCCAAGCGGCCAGGAAAAGAAAATCAGTTTTTCATTTTGCGACCCCTAAAACGGAGTAAATAGCATATGGGTCACTAGCTTAATTTGTGATCTTATTTAAACTTTAATTTAAGAGGTTGCTGAATTTTTGCTAAAAGTTTACATTATGTGACACAACACAACAATCCGAAGCCGTCTTCCTTCACAAATATATATCCCCAACTTAGAAAAGAGTCCTATGAATAATTTTGTGGTTCTCTAAGTCTAATTTATAGAGAACGTACTCAGAACACCTATCTTTCCTCACTTCTCAGAGATAGCAAAAGATACATCATGAGGGGTGGCTGGGGGTTGTTGCTTTAGTGATTTCAAATGACTAGTCGTGAATCATTTGCTCGTATTCTATAAACTGAGCGAGAAAAAACACATAAAAAACCTTTTCAGCTCTTTTATGTTAATTTCAGCACATCTACGATATGTTATGCTTCTACTAAGCGAATACGGAATTAAAAACACTCAGCACATAATATTTTAATTACTTCAATAAAATAAGGAGCTCATCCTCGCTAATGGAACTCCCTCATATACGCTGGTTCGCTGTTGCAAGATTAACAGACAAAATCATACTCGCTAGTGAAATCCACAAGCGCTTCGCCTCAGAGGAGGTAAAAAAGCCTTTACATTTTCGACGCTACAGAATTTTAACATATGATCGCAGTCACGTTTTATAGATGAAACTCTGGAACTCCTCCCTAAAGTAGACGCTTTGAATCTGGTTCCTGAAGAGCGACAGAAAATCAAAAACCCAGAGTTTTCATGGTTTGTCACTGTTGACAGCAAAAAACTTGCCTATTTTGGTACTTCCTTCCTCTGAAATCGAGTTTTTACTAGTTTCTTTAGTACTGACTGATTTGGGCTATCCTGAAAGACACGCATATGGTCTCATTCGAGTAACACTAACACAATGAAGTGGCTGGTCTCATTTTCTTTTCTAGGAAGTGCAAGAGGAACTATTTAAACTTTCAGGATACTATATAGCTGAAAAAGAAGAGATTAAAAAGCATTCTAAGGGCTATATGTCAAGAATATTCCTGAAATATGATGATTTAGCCTCCCTCGATGGATTGTATCGGGCTCAGGAGACTGTGAGAGATATTACTGATAAGATGAAGGAAAATCTCACAAAAGGTATGGAGAATAGATCGAATTTGATGGTAAAGAATCTCAAAATGAATGAATTGAATAACTTTCCATTATATTAGACTCTTGAAACTAAAACCGAATTCATGAAAGAACAATCAAGAGAATTCTTTCAAGGTTCTGATGAGTTAGCAAAGCTAGCAAGAGCCAGAAACCAGAAGATGCTCAGAATCATTTATATCACAATCGGAGCGATAAGTTTGACAGCTATATTGTATTTCGTCCTTTAGGAAAGTTTTTTCTACACTAAATTTAGATCGTTTATCTGTATGAGTGTCTTTATACACTTTCAAAAAGCAAAGGAAAGAAAAAATAAATGAGCTCTATCGTCGGCCAAAGTCACCAGTTTTCTTTCTAGTTCCTCTTTAGAGTGCAATAGGTCCAAATAGAGTGACTAAATGACGACAGTCTGTATGTTCCCTTTTTGTTTTTGTTAGTTTTTTTGTTTTTGTTTTTTTGGTATTGGAAAATGAAAGAGAAGAGATTAGGTACTGCTCTAAGGTGTTCTATGAAAAGGCATTAAGTTGGGTTAGTTTATGAATTCTTGTTTAAGTTTCTCAGAATATTGGATTCAATCTATCCATTACACATGTAGTTAAGCACTTAACTCTGATTTACACATTTAACATCTCTTTTAATGTATCTCATATCTTAAGCTTGGGAAGATACAATCAATACCATCTGCAGTTTCGCCTGAGACCTCAATTTCAAGGAATTTCTTGAATTTTGGTAAATCCTTTTGAGATAAAGCCTTGTACAGATCCGTCGGAGTTTGTTGAAGCCTATTCGTTTAATAAGTACTAATGAAGTAAAATCGTAATTACCTTCCAGGCATCGATTTGTTCATTTTGTCGTATTTGTTGTAGAGGCAAATCTTACCCGATGATATGATGGTGAGACTCACACCGTACTTCTTGTTGTAGTAATCCATTATTTCCTTCAGAGTTAACGGTCCCTGAATTTTTTCGAAATCCCAAACAGTAAAACCTAGAAAGTACCAATTGAATTTCAAATTTCACTCTCAAAACTTACCAGGAGGGATCGCCTTAACTGGACCAAGCATCAATGGGTCATAATCTTTATCGACCTTCTTGTTTGGTGGCATTGGCTCGCTAAACAGCCATAATGGAATTGCCAGATTGGAGAAGCTGTTTCTGAAGAGTTCTGGCTTTTTACCCTATAAACAATGAATCGTGAATATATATATCAACTAAATTGATAATATACCAAAACGAATTTGGTGATTTCAAAGCCGACGATTCCAACAACCATGGCAGTTGTTGTCGCAATCGCAGGGATGATCTTGCCAGCAATCATCTTAATCTTATAACGAGACGCCTCTGGGATCGAATAATTTCTTGCTCTCAGATTCGCCGTCGCAGCAATAAAGTCGATATGATAATTGGTATCATCATCTTTTTCGAATTCAATGCCCTGGAGATCCTGTGATTTTGAGATCGAGGTGCCTATTACAGAAGATTACAGCTAAGAAAATAATAGTTCAATGCTGCTTTACTTTGTAGAATCTGTGTGAGCTCATTGATGACGATCTCGTCATCTTCGAAGACATTTTCGACGTTAGCATTTTGATTTTCCTATAATTTGGTCATGAGGTCAAAGACATTGGAATAAATTTACTGAGATCTTCGCTTTCTTTGGTTCGAATGATTTTGGGTGATAATTTTCAGCGATTTCGGCGACAAATTTGGTGTCTTTAAGAGGTGTCAGGCGGAAAATAAAAGCAAACAGATTTGCGGCAGCAACAACGAAATTAAGGCAGGCTTCATCTTTTGAATCGAATGGAATTGGCTTAGGCAAGCGTCTTGGACCACTCCAGAACGGAGCACCGCTTTCGGTCTTATGATCAGCTGGGAAATTGTGCAGAAGTTGAGCAATATTATTGTAGAATATTTCCTATTGAAATAATTGAACCAACTGTCAAAAGAATGGATATAAATTTCACTCACCTGATAGATTTCTCTTGCCAATAGCACACAACGCTCGTGAGAAGCTTGCTGGAATTCGGTGGTAATCTTCTTGATAGTCTCAAGCTGAATTATGTATGAGAATAAATAGATTAAGAAAATATGTCCTTACTCTCTGCCTCAGCAATGATTGTCGCTCTCGAAGCTCTTTTCTCACACTTTCGATATATTTCGAAGGACTTTCCAGATATTTATTGCATTCATTCGGTCCTTCGACAAAAGTGCCTTCAAAAAAGTCTCGAGCCCATTGGATCGTGTGTTCGATCTGATAAGGGAAGTTCTTCAGAGTACACAATGGGATAGATTCTTCTGGAGGATCTTGAGATTCACCATAGCTCTGGGTGTAAAACGGCACAATCACTTGAGAATTGCATTTTGTTCCCAAAGTTCCAGACTCGAAAAGGTGTTTGGCGTAGAAAACGCATCTACCATCAACGTAGAGTCTCGCATGAACATTATCAACGGCGTTTGTGACGGCATCTAATCCCTCCCAAAATTCGTCATTGAAGACTTCTTCATTTTCAGGAGCCACTCTCAGCTTCAGAGCGTCTACATTCAGATGAGGATTCATGCTTTTTCCGACCTCTGCTGCAGTTTGTGATTTGGATTGACCTACGTTTTCTTTTCTAAACAAAAATTGACGGTTTAGGTTCGAGATTTCAATGTTGTCGTCATCAGTGACTGTAAGTTTGCCATCTTTTCCACATGCAAGGCCCATTAGAGCAAACATTTTGATAAATTCGCAGCCTAATGCTCCAGCTCCAACAAGGAAATATTTCTGTTTCATCAGTTTCTCTTGGAATTCCTTCCCGTACACCGCGATTTGGTCATCATACCTACAATCTGTTAAAGTTCTATCAACAGGCCCTTCAGGAAGAAGCTCAAAGTTCTCATAATGGAGCCACTGTCGAATTGGCATAAACTTTCCAGTAAATTTCACGATTTCTTGTGCTACTATACCGCCCCAGAAAGATACATGGGTAGTCAGGTTAGTTCGTGCAAATAAAGCAATATTCTTGGCGATATTTAACAATGAGTCGTTTATCTCGTCGACTTTGGCTGCCCCTTCAATATCCATCTTGTTCTTGTTCTCCTGGTGGACTTCCAGGACGAGCTTCGAATACGCTTCAGCTTCCTCCTGGTTATTCAACTCAGGCAATCGACCGTGAGTCGTAGCGAACTCGAGCAATGCAGTAAAAGCGAGGTGCAGGAACTCTGAGCGACCCCATTTGTCAAGATCTGGGGTTTCCAATGGAGGAAATTCTTTATCAAGAGGGTATTTCAAGGACTCCTCAAAGCTTTTAAACGAAATCACCTTTTCAAATCACTTAGTTTGATAATAACGAAATGAAATTTACCTTTTGGGTTTTAACTTGCTCGACGATACCGTCTCTTATGTACTTTCCGAATTTCGTTGTGTCTCCAATTGAGAATTGGTAAGGTGATAGCACCTTTATTGGGAAAACTTTCCCATTGATCTCTTCCATTCCTTTAACTTCTTTGAAAACAACATGGTCGCCTTCTTCAAATCCATGGCGTTTATCTTCATGTGTTGTTACCACTGCATTCTCTTCGTTGGTGATGTTAGCGATAATCGCTGACCTCGGGTCTTCTCCATTCGTATCGAAACAGATAAACTTCGAGCCGAAATCAACGAAAGTGAATCCGTACAGTCCCAGTGACCCGGCGTAGATGAAACCTATTGGCTTTTCTTGACTTCTACAGAAATTGTTGTAGTGAGCGAGCAGCTTCTTGTCATAGAAATCAGTAAACACAACAACATCAAATTCTTTGAGAAAATCTGTAGTGATCTCCTTTTCATGAATAGACACGTCCACGTAGTAGTTGAGGTCTTTCAAATGCTTTAGCGAGGCTTGGGCACGTGTAGTTTTGCCGTCAGGCTTTGTGAGGTAAAAGTTAGAACCGAGGTCGCTGTTCTGGATGAGCGTGTCGTCTTGAATGACGACTTTCTTTGGCCCGGCAAGGATGAGGTTTTTGGCAACTTCGATTCCGAGCTAAATGAAGAAAGAGGGTAAGAATGATTGAGATTCCAGAAATGTTGATGAATCCAGCGAAAAAATAAGAAAAAGAAGGCTAATTACCCCACGGAGGCCTTGAATATAGACTTTCAAGGTGATAAGCTTTCCCATGGCTTCTACGCCGAAAGCTCCCAATTGGCGGGAGTATAGATTTTGATCGAAATCCATTTCTCGAATTAATCAAAAGATACTTCTTTTTAAATATAATACACTTTTCTGCAGAGTGACTACTTAAGTAGAGTGATTGAAGTATTTGATCAGAATCAACCGGGTTAACTAAAATCGAAATTGTTGACAATTCTTAGTTGATTCATATTGGAATGTTCGTTAGTTGTGTGAATTCCAGAATCACTCCGAGCGAAAAATAATGCTGTTCCATAGAATTTCTTTGAAGGAAAACAAAATTAGACACTACTTTCTAAAAGTAAGAAGAGAGTTCTATCAATGCTCCGTAGATATTATAGTGGCATATTTCTCGAATCGAAGCATCTGATGATGACCCGCAGTAAAATAAAGAGAAACTTTTGTTTCCAAGATATCTGCTTGCAGGGATTTTTTGTTTTTTTCATCCTCCGAGTCGCATCTTTTGCTGAAATAAATACCTGTTTTTTTTGGGGGATCTTTTTTGCCATCAAGGTTGATGTCAGGTGTTTCCATGCTTAATATTGAACATAGAATAATTGATGAAAAATTAGCAGCAGAAACACAAGCGCTAGATCTCTAATCTGAATTTTCTAGAAAATCCTATCAAAGAGAACCTCCGATGATAAATAGTCAAACTCATATTGCAATTCTCAATTCTCCTTGAAAACACACAAATTGAAATAATTTCATTTATATTGATGCCTGAATGAAAATTGCAAAACTTTCAGCTTTTTGAGTAGCCGGTGATTTCTCTACATATTATTGAATCACTTATCATTATAAAACCATATTTCTCTATAGAAAGTAAGCAATCTGTAAAGGATCTCCCAATGTCCGCTTGAGGTACTCATAGGATACTTTTCAACATTCATGTCACTATCTCACTCAAAAAGATATTAATAAGTAATAGTCTAATAAATCAGAAATCCATTATTCAATTGAAGAGAGAAAACCCTCATCAGAGCTGGTGCAATTACACTAAGCGAACGAAGAAAATGCGTCACGCACATCGTCGTTGCTGCATTCTTCTTCCTAATTTAATCCAAGATGCTAAGTGAATTTGCACCGCTAGGACTCCAACCATCTGAAAAGCTCATTTGCTCTGGCCTCCCTATTGGCGACAGAAATCGAAGTTTCAATTACATACCTCTGGAATAATGTCCTTATTAAAAATTAATGAGGTTCAAATTAATGTTTAATTTATTTTATTAAAGTACATTTTAGGGTATTTCAAACTCGAATATTGGAACTAATTATGTATTATTTGAATGTATATTTTTATATGCATTACAGAATCAAGAAACAGTGTACCCATCCTACCGAACCCCTAAGATGCTTTCTACTGATAACTCATGCTTGATGATTTGTGACCACCTCTGAACACAAATTACGTGGAATAGCTGAATTTTACAATAACAATTAATACTTGGCAAAAACTCACACTGGAAAAATCACATAAAGATAATTTAATTACGGAGATTGCCAGGAATACTGGAACTCAGCAAGACATGGAACCTCGGATCAAAACAACCATGACATCCTTAAGATTGCTAGGAGCGATGTTTGTTATACTACTGGCACTTACTGGAATGCTTCCCATTTACCCAGGTTTGTTAGTAATAGCGTTGACTCTTACCATCATACTCTTGCAAATGTGTTTCCCGAATTCTTATGCCGGACAGAATGTTATAAACATAAGCCTAAGTGTATCACCGATATGGATGCTTTATCTGGACCCTTGTGCTTTGGTTTTCACTCAAGTACTGTCCTTTATTAATGTTCGCAATATTGTCATTGATGAAAATCGGGAAAAGTACAAGAAATTCTATTTCTGTCTGACATTGGTGAGTTGGTTGGTTGTAATTATTTTTGAGAACGCTCTTTTTGGAGAATGCTCTTCCACGATCTCTTTCAATCGCCAGAGAGACTCGATAATCATTCTATTAGCCGTATATCTCCATTTTTCAGCAATACAAAGACAATCAAGTTTTCTCGTCAATGAACTGAAAGACTCTCTCACCGAAGTCAAAGCGCTAAACTCCAGACTCGAGGGGCTGAACAAAGAGCTTAAACAATCACTTGACGCGAAAGATAATTTTATTTTACTGTTCTCTCATGAAACAAGAAACCCGCTCAATATATTAATCGGCAATCTCTCTCTTCTCCTGAGCGAGGTGGTCGATACTCAATACAAGACGAAACTTGAAAGATGCAAATTCTGTGCGGATTTGCTTCTTCAGCAGCTCAATAATATCCTCGATTCAGGAAAACTGGCCAACAGAGGGACTCTCGAACTGTCACCAACACCTGTGAACTTAAATGAGTACATTCAATCTATTTCCAGTTTCATGGAAATGCTCATCAAGAAGAAAGGAGCCATAAAAGCAGAGGTGATTATTCCGGAATCTCTCCCTCGATTTTTGAGGTTTGATATGCAGAGACTTACGCAGGTGTGTCTAAACCTGTTGACGAATGGTCTCAAATTTACAGAAGCTGGAAGAATATCCTTGGTTATAAGATATCTCAGGAAAGACGCAATTCAAGAGTCAGACTACTATCCTTCCACTGACTTTGGATATCAATTGCTGAGTTCCTCAAACAAAAAAGAAAAAGAGGCTCCTGAAAGTTTACATGAAATTGGGGATGAGATAGACATGAACACTCAAATTGGATATAAAAGACAGTTTACAAGAGAAATAGCCAATCTCGAAATCAAGAAGAAGAGTTTTGTTGGTGTGGACAAGCCAGAGAAAGGGTACTTGAAGATTGAAATCAATGACACTGGGTGCGGCATCAAGCCAGACGATATTAAAAAGCTGTTTAAGAAATTCTCGCAAACTCATTCTGACGCAGCCCAACTGAAAATTGGGTCTGGGTTGGGACTGTGGATCACAAAATCTCTCTGTGGGCTCATGGGAGGAGATGTGAGAGCCTACAGCGTGCCGAACATAGGTTCATGTTTCGTTGCGATAATCCAAGCAGATTGTCTTCCATCAACTCGTTCACGAGCTTCTGCTTCTCAAACACTGCCAAACTCAAGCCCAGTCAAAGAGCCGAATCCAAAAAGAATTCTCCTTGTTGACGACGATCCTTTTAATCTTGAGTTTCACACTCAAATCATCAAATCTCTTGGATATCATTCAATCGAAACCGCCATCAATGGGCAAGAGCTAGTTGAACAGTTCAAAGCGAAACCCGAAGGGTATTTTGAGGCTGTGATAACCGATATATCGATGCCCATTCTCGATGGAATCGAAGCTGCGAAACTGATTAGAAAGCATGAAGAGAATGAAAAAAGACTCTCGAGAGTCAAGATTGGATTTATCACAGGTCACTCAAATAGCAGAGATAAACTCACCTGTGAAAAAGCCCCCTTGAATTGTTTATTCTACCTATCCAAACCAATCAAGCCAACGCTTCTTGAAGGTTTCCTCCCTTCATTATTCGTTCACTCCCATTCCATTACTCTGTCTACTAAAGAACCTTTGAGCACGAGTAAAATTGTACATTCAAGAAGTTTAAAGACACAGCCCTTACAACGTGCCTCGACTTCCTACTCCTTTTCGCCTTTAGTCCTTTGTGTCGATGACGATGTATTCAATCTCGATTTTCTCGAAGAAATGATCAAAAGCCTAGGAGCCAGAGCCATCAAAGCCAAATCTGGAGAAGAAGGCCTTGCTATTATGAAATCTGCCATGACTCTGAACGTAAAAGAGAATATTCCAAGACTTGTGCTGATGGATTGCAGGATGCCGAAAATGGATGGTTGGACAGCAAGTAAAATGATGAAAGAGATGCTGAAGAAGGAATTTGGGATGGAAGTGCCAATAATCGGAGTGACTGGAGAGGAAAAGGAGCATAATTTAGAAAAATTTAATACATCAGGTATGGATGAGATAATTCAAAAACCGATCCAACGAGAAGAACTGCAAATGTTGATAAAGAAATTGCGAATTTTTTTGTAGTTTAAAGCATCCTTTGTTAGAATTTTATTCCTCAATGTTAAGGTAATTCTTATGCCGAGTGAATAAGAAATATGCTTTAAGCTTACCTCATAACAATTCATTGTGTAAGAAAGTTTAGTTCTTTCAATGTAAACTCATTCAATACTACACTAAAACAAGATGCGACTCTAAGCTTCAGGCAATTAAGATTCATTGTACAGCTCGAAGCTCCTTATTTTGATTAATTAACATTTTTAGGTATATCTGCAATGGAGGGATTCAACAAGATCATCTACGTTAGGAAAGTGCCTGAGGGAGATATTGAATCCCTAAACTAGATTGATACTTTTGGGTTCGTCCATGGCTTTATTTATTCCTTAAAACGCGTTTTCCTTCATTTCAATTAAAATGCCTATTTTGAAAGAATCTTAATTGAGTTAATTATCAAAATCTTCTTAGAGTTTTAATCTTTTTGAAGAGTGTTCTATTGGAAAAAATACTGGCAGAGAAGACGAAGAATTTTCACGACAACGATCGGCTCTCATGAGACACATAGAGAAGAGCTTTAAGGAAGGATGCTATCCCTTTCTCGAACCAACCAATGAAAAATTTAATTAAAAATCAATCGTTCATTTAATTTACTCTTTTTTTTTAATAGCTGTCAAATTTGTTCATTTAAGTAGTTCTTCTGAAGCTGTCTTGAAGCTATAAGTTTAATTATCACTGAAATTTTTTTCGTAATGAATTCCGGGGCCCATGAAAAGGTTGCGTCTAAACTGACGGTTAGCACGCTTCGCATGCGACTGCTTTCTTTGCTCTTTGCGCTGGGGTTCCTAGTATATGGAGGTATACCGCTGTATCCTGGCTTAACTGTCGTTGGAGGTCTCATGTGCGATGCATTATTAAAAAAAATTTCTCCGAATTCTTATGCCAGTCAAAATTTTACGAGCGTTCTAATGAGCACAGCGCCATTATGGATCCTCTACTTTGATCCTTGCTCATTTATTTTTGCCTTTTTCATGACAACCGGTAATATTCGAGGGCTTGTTCTCGAAGATAATAGGAAAACTTATCGCTCCTTCTATTTCCTTGTGACAATGTCTAGTTGGGTGATAATTCTGGTGCTTGGAACAACATTCATAGACGAGTGTCCGTACAAAATTACTGATTATGTCCGAAGAGACTCAGCACTGATTCTTGCTTTCTCTTACGTTCATTTTTCATCAATGAAGAGACAAGTGAATTCGATACTATGCGACCTGAGAGACTCTCTCACTGAGTCAAAGCGCTAAACTCCAGACTTGAAGTGTTAAACAACGAACTTAAACAACTACTTGATGCTAAAGATAATTTCATCTTGCTTTTTTCTCATGAGACAAGGAACCCGCTCAATATATTAATCGGCAATCTCTCCATTCTTCTTAACGAAGTCGGCAGTGTCCAACATAAAACAAAACTTGAAAGGTGCAAATTTTGCGCAGATCTCTTGCTTCAGCAGCTCAACAATATCCTCGATTCAGGAAAGCTAGCGAGCAAAGGGACATTAGAGTTATCACCGTCTCCAGTGAATTTGAATGAGTTCATTCAGTCTGTGTCCAGTTTCATGGATATGCTTGTAAAGAAAAAAGGCACCGTAAGATCAGAGTTGATTATTCCTGAGAGTTTGCCAGTAACATTGAAATTTGATATGCAAAGATTCACCCAGGTTTGCTTGAACCTGCTGACAAATGCGCTAAAATTTACTGACTATGGATCAATATCTCTGGTTATCAGCTACATCCGCAGAGATGACTTAAAAGAATCGGATTACTATCCTTCAACCGATTTTGGACGACAGCTATTAAATTCGTTGGGTAATAAAGGCTCTTCTCAGGATTCTCAAGAAATTGAAGAAGACTTGGACACACAAATAGGCTACAAAATGCAATTTGCCAGAGAAATTGGGAATTTAGAGAGCAAAAAGAAGACATTCATCGGTGTGAATGCTCCTGAGAAAGGATTTTTGAAGATTGAAGTAAACGACACGGGATGCGGAATTAATTCAGAGGATTTAAAGAAACTGTTCAAAAAATTTACACAAGCTCATCCTGACCTTTCTCAGCAACAAATTGGATCTGGACTCGGCTTATGGATCACAAAGTCGCTCTGTGGGCTGTTGGGAGGAGATGTGACGGCCTACAGTGTCCCAAGTATTGGGTCTTCCTTTGTTGCTATCATACAAGCCGATTGTCTCCCTTCAGCCCGCCCCATGCGACTCAACACTTCTGCGTTCTCACCATTGTTGCAAAGTCCTCTTCTTTCAAGTAAACCCGAAATAAAAAGGATTCTCCTAGTCGATGATGACCCTTTCAACCTTGAGTTTCACACTCAAATCATCAAATCTTTAGGCTATGATGCGATCGAAACAGCTATCGATGGGCGAGAATTGCTTGAAAAGTTCAAACTGAGACCTGAAGGGCATTTTGAAGCTATCATCACTGATATTGCAATGCCCAACCTCAATGGTATTGCGGCTGCGAAGTTGGTGAGAAAATTTGAAGACGATCAAAGGAGAGACACGAGAGTGAAGATTGGTTTCATTACTGGCCATTCTAACCGCAAAGATCAAGTTGATTGCGAGAAAGGCCCTCTAAACTGTTTATTCTATCTATCCAAACCGATCAAGGCAGAAATGATTGAAAGCTTTCTCCCATCACTGAGAGACCAAGAACCCCTCAGCCCTCTGAAAAAGATATCTTCCAACGCTTCGAGAACTTCTCAACGTCAACAGTTGTTTTCGTCATCTCCATTAATTCTTTGTGTTGATGACGATATGTTTAATCTTGATTTCCTTGAAGACATGTTCAGAGGCCTTGGAGCAAGAACCATCAAAGCGAAGTCTGGTGAAGAGAGTATTGGCATGATGAAATCGACGATCTTAGAAGGGAAAATTGAATATCTTCCAAAGTTTGTGCTGATGGATTGCAGGATGCCAAAAATGGATGGATGGACTGCAAGCAAAATGCTGAAAGAGATGTTTCAAAGAGAATATGGAAGGGAAATACCGATAATTGGAGTAACTGAGGATGATAAGCAACAAAGTCAAGGAAAACTGAATTCTTCTGGAATGAACGAACTCATTCAGAAACCTATTCAAAGAGAAGAGCTGCAAGACCTGCTAACAAAATATGTTTAAGTATATTTACTATTAATTTGTAAGCAAAAATGTTATCTTACTCTAACGAAATGAGGTATGCATGCCAATTTTCTGAAGATCTCTCAGCTTTGTTATTTGCTTTTTGTTTCTTATATAGTATATTAATGTGTGAATTGATGCTATTATTCGGATACCTGTAACAGAGAAGTGCTTCTAAGAACAGGTCATTAAGAGCAAAGTTGAACAGCTCTTATAATTGTAGAATTGAGCTAACTAATGCAAATCTCCGAAAACTTTTTAAGACTAGATCAGAGAGGTAGACTGATGCTCATGATTATGCTGTTGCACGAGGTTGGTTGAAATCATATTTAAAAAAGAACCTCTAATAGAAAAATCGATGAACAAATACTCATAAAGACATGTACTCAGTATTTCTATAAATCCTTATCACTCATCATAATCACCAAATCAATCGACTTCTTCGACTTGCTTACTTTCGTCTTGAGCTTCTTCTCTCACCTCGGGCTGACCTTCTGCCATTCCACTATCCTTATTCTCTTCTTCAGCTGCGACCTAAAGATCCGCGAAAATGTCACCTACTCATAATTCAAATCTTTATTACCTGACTTTCGACGTTCTGGGACTCGCTAGCCATGACCTGACCTATATTTTCTGACTCATCAATCATCTTATCGCCAATTGGCACTTCTTGAACCTGAGGCATCTCCACCCTTGTCTTTTCTTCCTCCATTTTCTCAGTATTTCTCGCATTCTCAATTTCGTTTATTAATTCCATGTTCTTTACCCTTAGCGCTTCTAACTCATTTCTCAGAGAAGCAATGTCATTTTCTAAAGCCGCTCTTTCTTCAAGCAATTTCGATTGTACCGCTGTGTGCTGAGCTACAATATTTCCAAAATTTTTCTCCATCTCACTATTCATTCTGCTCAACTGAATTCTCTCGTTCATTAATTCCTTTGATTTCGATACTTCGTCATTCAGTTTGCTTTGAAGCTCACTTATCATTAGCATCGCATTTTTCTGATCAGCCGCACTTTTTTCAAGCTGCTTATTATAACTCAGGTGAAGATCATGAATGTTCTGCTCGAGTTTTTGGAGCTCATTTTGATGATTTGCATTCAAAAGTCCCATTCTCTGCTCATAGAGTGTCATATCCTTACTATACTGCTCTTCCAACGCGAAAAATTTAGCAGCAATTTCGTCATGGGACGCCATAACCGCCTTCAAAGTTTCCTCGAACTGTTGTTTCTGCTGGCTCAAAAGCTCTCTCAGTGTCTCGATATTTTTTTGATCTGCTATCGATAGCGCGGATCGGAAGAGAATCGAGTTCGTCTCAGCCAGCGCGATAAGATCAGGGTTGAGTCCAGTATCAGTTTTTTTCAAAATTTCACTCAGTTTGTCTTGAAGGCCTTTCACAATCTGATCTTTCACTTCCAGCTTGCTCATCAGATTCGAAACAACGATATCTTGGTTCTCTAACCTCATTTTCAGCAGCATGGTATGATCCTCGCTCTTTCGCAGTTCTAGTTTATGAATCTCTTCAGCTGCATTCAACTTACTCTGCAGTCTGTAATACTCCTGCGTTATTCTCTCAACCTCTGCTTTTGATTTGCTGTCAGAATGAACCAATTCCCTCTGTCGATTCAGGAGACCCTTGAGGAACACCTCCTTTTCTTCAAGCAGCTGCTTATTATTTTTTGATAGCCGCTCGCTGTATTCGTCATAAAACCTCAAGCGTGAGTCCGCATCGGTGAGCTTATCGCTAGATTCCTTGACCTGAGCAGCAAGTTGTTGAAGTTGCACCACAATTTGCTCTTTCTCAGTGATAAGCGAACTAATATGCTCGCTTCTAATCTGGAGGATTTGATTGCGAGTTTCAATGTCCTTCTCAAGTAGTGCCATTCTATTCTCAGCGGCAAGATACTTGGCTTGAAGGTCTTCGAATTTCAGCTGGCAGAGCTTGAGGTTGGCTTGCAAGGTCTTATTTTCCGCAGCAAGTCTGGTGTTGTCCTCTGTAATCTTCTTTTTATAAGTTTCAAATTCAATGGTTCTTTCACTGAACTCCTTTGCTTCCAGTGCGTGCTTTTTATCCGCAAACTCTTTTTCTAAGGACATCTCTTTTTTCTCGATTCCTCCGTTTATCAGAGCTTCAGTCTTCTTCAAATCTCGAAGACGCTTGACGTCTTGTAGCAGCTCTAGGTAAGCTGCTTGATTATCGTCGTATTCTTTCTGGAGTTCCTTGTATTTGGACTCGAGTTTTGCGTGGTCCTCTGTATTGATCGTCGTTTTCTGCAATTGTGCGAGTTGCTGTTCAAGCTGCAGGATTTTTCCACAGAGGTTACGAATCTCTTCATCTTTTACGGTCTCGATCTCCTGATTCGCTTGCGTCGGAGAAACATTTGAAGCTTGCTCAAATTTTTGAAGTTTCAGCTTCAACATAGTATTTTCGATGTTAGCCGCACGGAACCGGTTTGAAAGGTCTAAGATTTCTGCATTCAAAGTGTTGATATCAACTGCACGAGCATCGATATTCTTCAATAACTCGCGGTTTGCCTCTTTAAGGTGCCGATTTCGGGTAATACATTGCTCTAATTTCGATATGATGATTGTTTGCTTTGACTTTGTATTCTCTTGGTCTTCCTTTTGAGTGTCATCTATAAATTTCTGCAATTCCCTAATTAATTCATTTGCTAATTTGGCTTTTGAAAGACTTTTGAATTCATACGCTCGAAGCTCTTGCACTTCTTCGGCAAGTTTTGCTGCTCTTTGGGTCTCTTCAAAATTCTTTTCTTCGAGTTTAAGGCATTTTTCGGTAAGCTGATCGAGTCTTTCTTTATGGAGCCTTTAAGGATGTAAATCGAGTTATTATTAATCAATAAAGTTTGCAATACAATGGGAGTTGGAAAGTGTCAAGTGGAGCTCGCATGCTTCGTTCGTTCTCTAAGTCCATACTGTAGCGAGCAATCTGCTTCTTTTGGTCATTGAGTTTATTTTCCTGCTCTTCTATCAATTTTTTCAACTCTTCAATTTTCTTCACGTAAAAGTTATTCCTTTCTTTCATTTCTAACTCCACGCTTGCCTTTTGGTTCTTCAGTGCCTCTTTATCAAGTTTCTGTCAAGCATAATTAAGATTCACAACATAGGAATACGCTCTTTTACCAATTCAGTGTTTTCTCGAGAGAGCTCTTGGATCTGAGCTTGCAATTCGATTAGAGCCAAGTTCCAATTTCTTTCAGTATCTTTGCGTTCTGGTAGGAAATGTCATTTATAATACTGCTAACACTCATATTGGAAGCTTTACCGAATGCAGTAACTTTCTCTTGCTTCTGAGCTAGCTCAGCTTTGTATTTTGACTTCTGCTCTTCACAAAATTGATGCTCTCCTTTAAGTTTAGCTAATTCGGCAAGCAATGCTCCTCGCTCTTTATGGTAATTGGTAGTGCTTTCAAGATTTTGTTGATGCTGCGCTTGTAGTTCGTTCTGAAGAGTCGAAATGGTCTTCTTCAATGAATTTTTAATGTTCTCAAAGTCAATAGCGTGTGTTTTATAGAAGGTTATCAGCCGAGTAGCTTCCAAATTCTCATTTTTCAGATTGCTTATATCGTATTTCAGTACATTATTTTCTTTCTCCACTTCCTAACCATGATTTGAATATTTTTCCGTGCAAATTAGAAACCAGCATACCTCGTTTCTCTTTATTAAATTGCTTAGTAAATCAGTTTCTTGAGTAGAGAGTATCTTGTTGGCAGCTTCGAGGTCTTTAATCCGTTTGAGCGAAGTATCATAAAAATTTTCAAGCTCTTTCACCTTGTTTGATAAACTGGTGTTTTCCAAAAGAAGTGATTCGTTCTCATTCTCTAGTTGACAGGTATTGTAGTGTACTAATGCCAGAAAGGGAATTACTTAGTTTTTGAGCTTCGAACTGGATTTTGCGAAAATTGTCCATCAATTCTTCATTCTTCTTATTAAGTAAAGAAATTCTCCGTTCGGATTTGTTTAACTGTTGTTCTGAGTGAAAATGAGAGCCAGGACCATCGAAACTAAACTACCGAGGAACGCCGGGTTCACGGTTTGCATGGCGGTCTTTTGTATTTAATTCGCTGCTGCTATGTAAATAAATTATTTGGAGTCGAATTGTAAATAATTTGGATATTTCATGTATTCGAAATCTCAGACCTGTGTGGAGTGAGAGAGACAAATATTGATAGACTTTTCGATATTGAACATCCTAAACAAGTCAATACTACTAAAAAAAAAAGGTCAAAGCGCCGCTATATAACAAATCTCATCATTGATGAATTTACTGAAGAGGTCTTCAAAATTTTGGCTAAGAGTTTAAGCAAATTTAACGAGATGATTTCTTATTTTCACTCATGAATTCAGCCAGTCAGCTACACATTTCACATCAAATCAATTTCAAGCCTGAATTGAATGAAACTTCGGCACTCGTTTCAAATTAGATGAGCATATTGATTTCGTCACATCAATATATCTGGAGCCTTAGAGTGTCAAACATGAATGCTACATATATACACCGCGGCTTCAACTCGCTCTCAGATAAATATCGAAACAGATTAGCTTATCAAATTTTGTGAGCCTACGAAAAAACTAGCTCTTTTCGGAAATATTAAAAAATTATTATCTTCTCTGTGAACATCGGCTTAGCGAAGATATTTGTACGAAATGAAAAAACTTGACATGTATCTTAAATTATTGGGGATGTTGATCTTTCTCCTTTTCATTAAATTAAATCCTTTTCCTAAATCAACAGCAACAGCACTACTACTCCTAATTCCATAAAGAGAGTTAAGACTTCGGTAATTGCTCTTCTAAACCTCCCTCAGTTTTCACTTTTCCTCTCTCTGCCTGCTCAATCTCGAATTTCTTGTTCATAATTATGGCTGGATGAGCAAGAACCTCTTTCCAATTTAATCTTTTATCATCCTCAATTTCCAGCATTTGTTTCAAAAGTCCCTGAACCTCTTCCGAAATCAGGTTTGTTTCAGGGAATTTCAGAGGCTTACTCAGAATGTTTTGTAAGAGCATGTAGTCTGTCGATACATGCCACGGCCTTTGCCCAACAAGCATCTCATAAACAACAATTCCCATAGACCACACATCACACCGATAAGAATACTTCCTTTCATCAAGAATTTGCGGAGCCATGTAATCAGGTGTTCCTAATAGTGTATGCATATCTCTTCTTTCTTTCATACTATCTACTAACGTCTTTGCAAATCCAAAATCGGCAATTAGAGGCTCACCATTGTGAAAAAGAATATTATCAGGCTTGATATCTCGATGCATTATCGTCAATTTTTCTCCTTCGTCATCTCTGAGATCAAGCTTCTCAATGTCAACAAAGGCTTGAGCGAGTTGCCTGAGGATTTTTATCGCGCGAAATTCCGAGAGTGTTTTCTCTTGTTTTAGAAGATCCCGAAGACTACCGCCGTTGCAGAACTTAGTGATAATGTAAATATTGCCACTTCCTGACTTGAGCACTTTAATCAGTTCAATGATATGGGGTCCTTTCAAAGCTGTTAGTATGTTGATTTCTCTCAAGAATAGTTCTTCAGAACTTTTATATTTTTTGAGGGTATCTGATGATATTACTTTGATTGCGACTGGAGCATCGTTATTGAGAGTGTCTCTTCCTTTAAATACTTTGCCGAAGGTGCCAGCTCCAATTGGTACCGCCTGAAAGTTGTAGCGAAACTGACCAATCTTCTTCTCATATTCATCATCGGCTTGTTCGTCATCCTCACGCTTCAACATTTTTATTGTGAATCTATCGAAAATCTGTCGAAATAAACGATTTAAATCTAATGAACTCAAAATCAGCTAGATTAGATACGAATCAACAAAAATCGATTCCAATAGCCTTCAGGTAAAGGAAATGTTTTGTAATGGAATAAATAGTTTTGATGAAAAAATGACTGAAATATTGGTGGATTTATAGATAGATAGTGTTCGTATTGGTGGATGAAGGGAAGTCCATGAGCAAGCTGCACAATCATCAGGCACATTCGGAATTGGGTTGCGTAGACACAAAATCGAGGTCATTTCTTCCCGTTACGGAGGCACCCATTGCTGCTTCAAATTGTTGCGATGTCATTCATACTTCCATTGACAATCCACTCAGAATTTTTTGTCTTCAAAAACTTATCACTTTCTAAACTAACGATCAAAGAATTTAACAATTCGAAAGTTGGTATGCAAAAACTTTATTTATTGAAGAATAATGAATTGAGAAAGCCCATGAAATATACTGCCTGAGCAAACCCTTCTTGACTTCAATGAAAAAAGCTCTAAATGATATGATGTTCAGTCTCATCTAAAAGGATCTCGGGCAATATTTCAATGCAGATTGGCGGAATAAGAAATTTTGTGACATAGGGGAGCTTATTTGAGAATCAACTTAAATTAGTTCGATTGTCGCGACAAACCAAAATGATTGCGCCTTATTACACTCCCACAATTCTCAATTGAATAATTCACACCTCGCGCTCTGTGACTTTAATCAATATGAGATTAGTTCTTCTAATCTGCAGCCAAATTGAAAGCACACCAATTTTCGAGGAAGGAAATCCCTAAATAACTTATGAAACTGGCCTATATCACTTATAGCTCTCTGTCTGGTTACAAATTCTTAAAGGTCGAAGCTGTTATAAAGCGTCATTTGAAGAATCTTGGAATAAATCATGCGTTAAGACTGAGATTTGTTATAATATGTATTGGCAAAAAAATAGACCCAGATCTCCATATTTTCTCATTTAGAGAAGCTTTAAGGAAAAAGCAAATGATACTGTCATAGCACATAGAGAAAGATTAGTTTTTCACAGTAGAACTTTAAAAGAAATTCATTTAAAAGAACTAATGAAAGAAAGGTTATCCTCAAAGGACAAGAAATGTGAGTCATTTCTAAATGGCACTCTTTGTTGAGATTCAGAAAACTGTAAATTTTGGAATTTATTGTCGAAGAGGTTATCGCACTCCTCATCGATTTTATCGAACTCCAGCATCTTTTCAAGATGAATTCTAAAACCAGAGTATCCAGGAGACACCTTGAATTGTGATTAGCATTTAAAGATAAATTTTGGAGGTTTACTTGATTGTTATTAGTTAATTCAGTATTTTGTTGTAGTCGTTCACTATGTTGTTCTCTCTGATTCATTACTTGGAACTTGTTTTTGAAGAAATTATTCATTGAAGACCACTCCCTCTCTCGCGAAAATGTTTGGCTACAAATTGCCTCCAATGATGTTAATGTATTCCTATTAATTTAATCAGATCTGTAATTACAGGAAAATCAATTTACTTCATTTGGGCAATTTCTACATTTAACGCTTCTTCGCTTGGACTGGAGTAGCTCTGTGATGTTGGTACACTTTCAAATGTCCTCAATTCTTCTCCAACTGGAGTAATAAATAGCTTTTTATTCTGATACTAATTTTCAAAGTTAGCTTTGAAGTGGCTTTATAATTTACCTGATAATCTATGAAGGGTTCATCGGAAAACGTTTCCTCCCTTTCCGATTGTTGTAAGGGGATTTGTTTTTTGGTTATAACTTTCCTTCTTGGAATTCGAGGGATGATATCTCCACGTCCTCTCTGGAACATTGGGTGACTAAAAGACACCTTTTCTTGAGAATTTATATTCGTTCTAACGAAGTTGTACATATTGAGCTATACAGGGGGTGAGTTTGATCTATTGATAAAGAGTGAGTACCTGTCTGTTGAATGAGCTAAGATTAGCATGTTTGAAAAATTTGGGCAAGACGTTCTCGGCGAACTTTAGAGGGAGTGGGATTTGGAAGGACTTGCCATCTTCGTTCCAGTAAATGAATTCGTGAAACTCTCTACGTTCCAGAATGACAAACAAACTCTCCAGGAAGTTAGATTTGTATTTCTTGCGACCTTTAGAGGCTTTGAAGTGCTGGTATTCCATGAAGTTTTCCTCAATTAAATTCTATGATTGCTGAAAATTATAAAAAAAATCTCAGGAAATTGCCTTAAAAGGATCTCTGTGCAATAGAATGCTTTTAATTAGCAATTTCGCATTCTATTGGAATGGCTATCATTGCAGATTTCAGTCTGTATTCCGAAAATTTTATTTCTATTTTAAATCGAATTTTCCATTTTAGCCAGTCATTATTGCTACTGCTCCAGATACTTTAGAATAATTTGGATAAATGCTTTAATTAATCCCAAATCTGATTTATTGACAGTAAATCGAAGGATTTTTTGAACATTAGAACACTTGACACCAAACTGAGCATTTCAAATTTTGAGAATTTGTCTCGAAGTTAAAGACTTTAAAATTTATAATGTGCATCGTTCAAGCACAACTATTCGTAATAAGAAGACAAAGCTTGTCTCTTCGTCTAGCTCATGGGTCAGCTCTTGTACGAATGGTGCCAGCGGAACTGTTTGTAGTTCAAATAGTTCATATTGGATTCTCTTTATCAGGAAAATAGAGCCCTAAATCAAGGGAGATCTGCTTTCTATAGACAAGGGTTAGCAGCTGAGTGACTGAATAGCTAAAAGGAGCAAGGCCTATGCTGAATGCTCCGAAAATCTCTCGAAATTTGAAAGATTACGTCTGCAGAAAGCAAGTCAATTCTATCTTAATTTCACTGCTGACAAAAAGAGAAGAGATGCCTTTCTATTCGTGTGATCAAGAATCAAAAGGAAACGGGTATTTAGCAAAGATCTGGAACACAGCAGATGAATCACCCACTTTTAAAAATCAATAAATTCCATAAAGTATTTTGATAGCGAATTTTCTTTCAATTTATAATGAATTCCATTTAAGTTATGAGAAATATAAAAAGAGAGAAGGTTTTTCCAATTCTCGAACATCATTAAAGAAAATTGAATTCAACAAAAAAAGTTGGAATTCAATAAGTTTCGTTTGAATTTTCGGTTTCCCTATGGTAATACACAAAGACGCAAGGATGCCTTGAAGAAACCGAATGCGAATGGTAACTTGATATAGGATTTTCTCTATGATCAGTTGAGAAGTCAACTTTATCGATCTTCATAACGCTGAAAGCAGGCAGATAGTTTCCATTCAGAATCAAATTCCAATAGTACCTAAAGCTCCTATTTGTCGCATTTCTATATATTTATTAGAACTTTTCCTACTTAAACTTTAGTGCCATTTACATCTAGATTGAGAAAGCAATTTCGCTGTTCCTACATTTCTCCAGCTAATTATGATAACCAAAAATAAACCTTTACGCGTGAAAAATAACAAGCTTAGAATTCAAACTAATCAGAAATTAACATGTTCGTTGAATTAAATATGAACTGTGCAGAGGGTGGGCAATATTTTGTACTAACGACAATTTCCTAGTGAGCAGTGTAACCTCTCAAAAAAGTTTTTGATCATTCTCTATCAATATCTAACCATGTCGGCATAGGTTAGAAGAATTACGTTAACTGAAGGTTGTCAACATATGCTGCTCATGACAGTAATTATGTACTCGTGTTATAAGCTATACTTTTTGTAGTTTTCACAAAGGGTAAAGATGCTGGGTTATTACCTTTTAAACGTTTCTTTCATGGTTAGCTCGCTTGTCAGGAGCATCATCCATTACGCATACTAAAAGCTAAGCCATTAATTCTGGGTTCGGCCACTCCTTTTGGTAATGCTATTTTATTCAAAACGTGTTCATCAGTGGTTCAGGCGAACCGGAATTGAAGATGTGCATCACTGAGTGAAATGAAGTCCATGAGAAAGCAAGCAAGCTAGCACACACATGCAACAACGACTTGCGTATACACATAATGTAAATTACCGTTTCTTCCAGTCGTGGAGGCGACCAGAGCCTATTCAAAATTTTATGATAGCAATCATACGTACATTGATAGTCCACAAAGAAAATTTTTTTTGTTCAACAGTTTTATTACTTTCTAAACTCACAATCAAAGAAATTAACGAGTTAAAATTTGTATGCGAAATTTATTTCCTTATGAATAATAAATAAAGTTCATAAAATAGACTCTCTTACTCCGTACTTCCTGAATTCGCATAATGAAGCCCCTGATTGATGTGAGACCCAGCACCAACTAAAATGATCTGAGAAACGATGAAAATTCTTGGTCAGAATCAGAAGTTTTGTTTAAAACAGGAGAATTGTTTGAGAAACAACTTATTAGCTTCAAGTTGCATATCAGTCAAAAGCTTTTCCCAATATTACCCTCCTACAGCTGCCAAAACAAATAATTAATATAATTCTATGATTTTAATTTCAATATGAGAGCAGTTATTCTTTTCGGCAACCAAATTGAAGCGCATCAATTTTTGAGGATGGGACCTCTCAAATACATTACTAAAGAGGTCTCAAATTCTAAAGGAAACACAGTTTTACAGCGTCATTTGAAATATCTTAGAATAAAATATGTGCATATAACGAAATTTGCTATCATGTATTATATAAATACAAAAAATAGACCAGATCTCCATCTCTTATCATTTAGAGAAGCTTTAAATCTGAAGAAACAAATGAAAGTTATGATATTCACACATAACACAGAGAAAGATTAGTTTCCAAGCAGAAGGATATTTTACAAAGTTTAGTTAAAAGAACTTAAGAAAGAAGGGTTATTCCCAAAGGATGAAACAAGAGACTCGTTTCTGAATGGCACTCTTTGCTGAGATTCAGAAAACTGTAAATTTTGGATGGTGTTTTCGAAGAGTTTATCGTAATGTTCATCGATTTTGTCGAATTCCAGCAACTTTTCAAGATGGATTCTGAACTCAGAAAACCCAGGAGGCATCTTGAATTGTGATTAGTATATCAAAAGTAATTACTGGATGTGTACTTGATTGTTATTAGTTAATCCAGCGCGATCACTTTGCTGTTCTCTCTGATTCGTTGCTTGGAACTTGTTTTTGAAGAAATCATTCATTGAAGCCCATTCCCTATCTTGCGAAATTGTTTGACTGCAAAGTGCCTCCAATGATGCTAAGGTATTGCTGATAATTTAATAAGTCTCTGTGTGAGAGGGAAGTAATTTACCTCATCTGGACAATTTCCGCATTTAAAGCTTCTCTTGGACTGGAAAAGCTCTGTGATGTTGGTACACTCCTCAATTCTTCTCCAAGTGGAGCGATAAATAATTTTTTGTTCTGAGGCTATATCTCAAAGTTAGTTGATTAGCAGCCTTACAATTTACCTGATAATCCATATAAGGTTCCTCTGAATAAGTTTCTTCGCTTTCCTCTTGTTGTATAAGGGTTTGGTGGTTTGGTTTTTTGTTTATGACTTTTTTTCTAAAGATTTGTGAGATGAGATCTCCACGTCCTCTCTGGAACATTGGGTGACTAAAAGACACCTTTTCTTGAGAATTCATGCTCGTTCTAACGAAATTGTACATATTCAGCTATAAAGGGGGTGAGTTTGAATCTATCGCTTAGGAAGGGTGTACCTGTCTGTTGAATGAGCTAAGATTAGCGTGTTTGAAAAATTTGGGCAAGACATTCTCAGCGAACTTCAGAGGACGAGGAATTTGGAAGGACATTCCATCTTCGTTCCAGTAAATGAATTCAGTGAACTGGTCCTCATCCAGCATTGCAAACAAATTCTCCAGGAAGTTAGATTTGTATTTCTTGCGACCCTGAGAGGCTTTGGAGGGTTGATATTCCATATGGTTTGAACAATTTTAAAATGTTTGTGTAGGCTAATTATTATAAAGTTTGTTAGGACTCTGCCTTAAATGGATCTTGCAATTGAACCCTCGTGAATTAGCAATTTCGCATTCTAATGGAATGGCTATCATCGCAGATTGCAGGGTGTGTTCCAAAAATTAAAAAAGTTTCTATCTTCAAACAAATTTTCATCTTAGCCAGTCATTTTTATTATTGTTTTACATACATTGAAAAAACTTTTTTTAAATTATTCGAATAAAAAGAATCATTTTTTGACTCTTAGAATATCAGACTCCAAAAGGAGGCGTTTCAAAGTTTGATATTTGACTCGAGGGTAAAAGCTTTAAAATTGTGCAGCAAGCAGATTTTAAAGGCTGATCCTAACGAAAGAACGAGGTTTTTCCTCTTTTTAAAACGTGGAAAGAACTTTTCCAAATGATTCCACCCTACCAAGAGCATATGCGACTCTCTCTATGTGGAAAATAGCATTCTGCCCCCTTCAATTCGAATGCTGATGAATGAGCAGTGATGCTTTTGAGTTTGTGCGATCAAAAATTGAGAAGACATAGGGTTATTGAGATTGGTCTAGAACACAACGATAGAATCACCCATTTTTAAAATAACTCAATTTTATTAAATTACAAAAAGAAATTTCAGTAAACTGAATTTTTCTTTTTGATTTATGACCAATATAGACGAGAAGAATTTTTTTCCTTTCAGAACCTTTCACTAAAGGGCGAATTTAAATCCATAAAAAGTTGGAACTCAACAAGTTATTGTTAAATTTTGGGTTCACTCTATATATCAAAGAGATACATCTGAATACCTTGAATACCCCGGTTGTCTAATGACCTCTGTAGACATAACTCTCTGTCTTTCTACTTTAAGAATTCAGTTAGCTACATCTCTTCATGTCCATAGCAATCTCTCGCATTGAAGGTTCAAGAGAGGCAGCATGGTTTTCATTGAGAATCAAACGCTAATAACTTAGCTCAGACTTCAAAATGCCACCTAATTATTAGTACTTCCTACTTAAACTATTATGGACAAGTTCGTATATTTCAACAGGTTTTAATCAGTTTATCAAAGTCTCAGGATGAATTCAATTTGAAAAAGTCAAATTAATGGGCGAAAAATATCAAAGCACTGAAGCCAAATGTACATCAAGATAAACAGAAGCATTATCATGTGATTTGGGTGAGAAAGGACTGCGAAGGGCAAGGCCAAGACATTCACCATCAATAGTAGGCTTCTATCCCAGTCTAAACCGACTCACTTTTATTTTGGGCATAAGGCGGGTTTTTCTTTTTCGATAAAAAGAGAAACTCTAAATTGGCTTTTTTATTGATTGCCAAATTAAATAATTAGAAATTTATATAATTCCAAGTGGAAAGATTAATGAGAAATATGATACTGGCGATGCTTCTTCGAACGTCAAAAGGCTTTTTCTTAAAATCAATTTTTAAACAACATTCTTCGCTATTCTTTAGATCACAACAAATTATGAGCTGTATTAAGCAGGGTGGTTAAGCGTTATAGTAATAACTTGGAGCTTTTCATAGGACCGTCATGGGTATTAGATAAGAAATATGGCTGATTAGAGAGATTCTATGTTCATAGCAGACAGCACAATCACACGATCCCATTAGGATGTAAAGGTACATTTCGAAATTATTCACTTACGAACCGCTGACTATTTGTTCAGAATGTGACGTTATTAAAGATTGGAACTTGTTTTATTTGTGCAACGCAGTCAGAACTTGAACTCAAATTCTTAATTCGCTAAATACCATATTTCATCGAGACTTTTGGTCAGAATATACGCTCATGCCACCTTGAGTTTATATAAACCTGTATGGCTGGGTTTTGGCAACATGGAAGAGTTTTTTATGTAATTTTCTCAATTTATGGGAACTAATGAAAAGTCAGCACTGTGTTTTGGGGTAAACTGTGTGATTTTGACACTATCTGAGATGCCCAGGAGAATCTAGTTTAGGTTATCTGAGCGATGATGCTGATCTACGGCATTCACAAAATCAGAATCCACCTAATATTACCTAAGTAAGATGGCTTCTGAATCATGGCATCGCAAATAAAGGGATCTGAATTTATTCAGAGAAAGAACACAGATGAAAGAACGTAATATGCCAAGCATAATTCTTCTAAATATCTCCAAAAGCCCAAAATTTCGATATTAATATCATATCACACACTCCCCGTTTCTATACCTCTAAAGCTGATAGGCACCTCTGACAGAGGCACCCCATCTGAAAATTGTAGGCATATATCTCTTATCTCAATACAAAATACGGAAAGAGCAAAGGCGGGTTCATTGACTTAAACAATTTTTTAGGTAGGTTCTCAGCGAAGCTGAGGAATAACTCATACCTAAGAACAAGTACGCGCTTGCTAAGGTTATTTGTTAAATGTCTTTGCTGCGCTGCAACGTAAGCAAAGATGAATCTTTTCAACAAATAGAAAAGTACATTGCTAAAACTACAATCGAAATTGCTTTTCTTTTGACCTATACACAATTTTCTAAAGCTACTAATTAGATATATCTTCTTGAGCAGCCTGAAATAGCTGCTTGCTGCTGATTTCTATGAATACCTGTTCGCTGGGGCAGCTCATTGTTAGATACTTTAAAGTATGATTTATTGTTTATTGTGGGATATCTGCTTGTTTGAAAATCAGCAAATTGCCTCGAAGGCTCTTGGTGGCCAGCTTGACCTGGTATCTGAGAAATTTTGGCGAGTAGGTCATAATATTTGATATCCTGATTTATATTAGCTCCACCTCGGATCGTTACTCCCTTACTTAATGATGCTAAACAGAAATTGCATAATGGCGAATTGGTCATTTCAATTTAATCCATACCCATAAGCTTTGGAAAGAGATTCGCGACCTGATCTTTTTGGAAGGTTAAACTTCTCGGACTACTCGAAGCCAACCGTCCTGCTTTTTTATCGTGAGCTTGCCTAACCGGTTTTATCCTCAATGCCTCTCCTTCTCTTGTTAAATTCTGCTTTTCCTTGTGGAAATTTGGAATTTTAGGTCTAATGACAAGAATCTTCAAATTTACCTGCAAAATCATTTGCTCTCTTAGCGATATCGTTGAGCTCGATCGAGTTCCTACTCTGGCTGCGTTGCTATCTGTTCTCGTAATCTGCGAGCTTTTTTCAGAAACATCTACCTGCTCGTTCGGATCGTCTCCTTGAAAAAATTTTAACCTCGGGTCCAATTCACTCGACTTTTTCTTCAACCACTTGGGGGATAATTTGAATTTATGAGCTAATCGTGAAGGGCTATCTGGATAAGGCCTGTATTTTTGTCGCAATAGCAGGAAGTTTCTCCCTCTCATTTTAAAAGATTCCAACGAACTATTATCAATCAATTCGTCAGTATGTGGATCAAGTTCATAGCGTTCACGCTGCGTATTTGCGGTTTGCACTGCAGCCTCATTAGTTGTAAAGGCATGCTTGCTGAGAGAGCGAACACGTATTTTTTTATTTGAGATTGTTTGGGAATTGTCCCCTGCGATCTTTTCGATTTCTTTTTCAAGGGGATTCTCTGGCTCTCCTTGCATGCTCAGCATTTTGAGTGCATTCAATGCAATTTTCTCTTTCGACTCAGGACGCTTCGCGAGACTATCTTCATTGGTATGCTGTCTATGGCTTTGGTTCATGGTTGAGTCACACCAATTGGAGAATCCATCATTAAAATCATTCGCTAATGTAAAATCAGAGGTTTCTCTACTCTTATGTTGTTGCTTTGCAGGTTTTTGATGAGTCCGATATATTATCTTTGAGGCGAGTTGAGTTGCATCTCCGCTTCGAGCTCTTTCAGTAAGATTAGGTCCGTAGCTGGCGCTTCGAGAAAGAGTAGCACGTTCTGGCTGGGAGGTTTTCTTTGATGAGTGTTGTCCAACCTCAAAAGCTCTGTTCATTGATTTTTCGTGTGATGGTTTTTGTTAGCAATTGTTGAACTAAGCAAAATAAAAGCAACAACTTTATTTATGTGTAAAATGTAAAACGTGAGAATAAGAGAACAAGTCCTAGGATTTTCATACAAGTATGGTGGCAATTACTCACAGAGGTATTTAGTGATCTGTTCAGGCGAGTTTTTATGAGGTTAATGAGGGTAGTTTCACCAGCATATGATAGGAAAGAGTTTATAAAGATGAGGGATAACAACTGATTAATTTTCAATTCATAAACCAATTTGTGAGAAGATTGAGATTTCTTTTGTAGAGTCGAGCAATGAAGTATGTTTTCATGCGCAGTATATATTATAATGCGTAAAATTAGAGAATTATTTAATCAAATCAAACAAACTCGAGAAATTATTTGAAACCATTTCAAGCACTATCAAATTATTTGCTTTAACAATATTACCGGAGACGATGAAGCATCATTGACCTTTTATCGATGATTTTGAAAATAGATTTGCTCTTAAGCTCTTCGTCAAATCTAGTTGCTTCTTCCTGATTTATTTCCTAAGAAAGTGTAGGCATTTATTATTGTCATCATACAAAAAGACTGAGAAATTTTGCGAGCAATAATACTATTTGAAGAATCCAAAATATATTAATACATAGCTCCAATCAGAAGATGGATAAACATTGATTTTCCTTCATTCAATTCAAAATGAGAGAACAACAAATAATCTGCTGAGATTGTACAATTTGCTGCTCCAAAGAGCTCGAAGAGAGCCAATTATTTTGCAATAAAAAGTTTCGTGTCGAGGATAGCCTTGACTCGAACAAGAGCATTTTTAGTTCATTATTACATAAAACGGTCTTTTGTTTATTGTTACTTGCCAGCTTGCCCGAAAAAATTAATTTTTCTTTCGGAAAAATCAAAGAAAGAAATTCGCTAACGATAACCTGAAAGGATCAAAATCGAAAGACAGTAAAAAACAATAATTTTGTTTCTTCACAAATATTCAAAATGGAAAGAAGACGGCCAATCAAAGGAATGATATTCCGCAACAAGCCTGAGACCAGCAGCTCGGAAAGCGAAACCGAAAAGAGCGACCAGGAATCGGTTTCTCTCTTTCATCGAGCTTCACTTGACATTCCCGATCCTCGAGAACATCAGCATGAAACAAGCGATGACGACCATGAGCAAGTCGAGCACAACAGTTTACAAGGAGACAAATTCATCAATAATACGTACAGTTTTTTGTCAAACTTGGACCAGGCTAAATTTTTTACAGATTCGGAGGTGTTTTCGACTACTTCGATCGCTTTTTCTCAGTTTATACCACTGATCAGAAACTTAGAGTATATGACAAGTAAGCCTTTTAAATTTGCAATGGAATATCAATAATGTTGCAATAGACGCTTGGGATATACTTATCTGGTTTGCTTGACACTGCTAGTGATTTATTTCATCTTCTATGTAAGCCGAAATAATTTATGTTTGCCAAATAACTTCATATTCTAGATTTTCTTAATCGAAAAATCGGAGTTCCAAGTGACCAAGAGCAATGGACAAACATTTATTTCAACCAGCGGACGTAGGCCCTCTCTGCTTTGAGCTGTGTCTGACAGTTTTTCTGATTCATAGCAAAATTCACTTATTTGGACAGCAACAAAAATATCCAATTCTTCGATACAAACCTTTTAATCCAAAAAGGAAAATCAAATCTTGATAATGTAAGGTGCCTCTGTCGTCAAGCTTCTATTAATGATTACAATGGCATAGTTGTTGCTTCCAGTGAGACTCAGAGTAACCAGCGGACAAGAGCCTGGAGAATGCACATTGCCAAATTTGCCTTGTCGTAGCGATGTTGATTGTGATGTTTCATCCTACCCAATGTTTAATCTACTTGGAAAATGCAAAGAGTATACTACCGGCAAAATGGTAATTGATTCTCGTGGAGGATTCAAGTTTTTAATTCTGAGGATAGGGTTGTACGGCTGTTGCCTGGTGTCCTTCTCCAGACCCTGAAAATTCCACAATTACCAACGTGTTTGACGTAATGGGCGCGTTAAACCAAACTATCTCATTTGAAACAAGCGTGGTGTTCCCAGATCACACATCTAAAGTAATTCGCCACGTTTATCGACGACGTTTATTCGTTCTCATCTATAGCAAATTGTGACTAATAAGACACAAAACATCTTGTTCCCTGATCCAGGATTCAATCAAATCACAGTATTCTGACTGAAATGTGAAGGAATATTCTAATACTAATCTATTTGGCAGGTTAAAGAACTTCTTGAGCTAGCAGACGTTCCGTATGATGCGATCCGTCTGGTTGGAGCGCTACTTGACGTAAGTTTAAAGTACGAATGTAACACAGGTAGCCTCCACTCTCCTTATTTCAAGTTTGTTTACGGTATGTTATAGAAACAATGAGCCACTGCAAATACAGTATAGATGCTAAATGGGTTGATAAGGGCTCGGGTTATACTATGACAAATGTAAGCTGTGTTATTTTGAAATGAGTAATAAGATTTTTGAATGTAGATAAATTATTTCACAGATAGCCAGGGCAGACTCACCAGAACGCATTATAGTTACTCAGGAATTAACATTCGTTTCACAACAGTCGGTTATTTGACTTCTGTTTCTCCAGCGAATATAATCCTTGATATCAGCACCGCGATGTAAATTGAACTTCAAAGTTTTATTCTAACATTATGTTATATTAGTGCTCTGCTTTGTGGTATCGCTTTCTTGACGAATTTCTTGATGTTGAATGTGTTTTGCGAGAAGAACCACTACAATGATGCTAAATACCAAGAGTTTGACTGTCGTGCTAGAGCTGACTGATTTCATGTATAAAAAAAAATGCATTTTAAATTCAAGTCTGTTTTTTCCAAGCAATGACTATTTATTCAAATGAAGCTTAATATATCCTCCAACTGCTGAGTGTGAAAATGTTAATAGTAATCTTGATCTTAGTTGTAGAGTGAAGTTGAGAGAGGTATGTTTCATTATTGCTAAATTGAACGAATAGGTAGCTGTGGACCTTTGGGAAATATAGAGTGATAGAATGTGTATTTAATTTGTTTACAAGAGCTGACTAACAGAATCATTATTACCATTGAGAAATGACCATCTTAATAACTAGCACTGAAAGAAAACAGTTGCTATTTTACAAGATAAAAAGAGCTCTATTAAATTCAAATGCCCCATTTGTCAGAGATAGATGACTTCAGTGAGTGAGCTGCCGCTTGTCTGCTTGGATACTATGCTGAAATATTCTTAAATCAGGTCAATTTTCAGTTAATTAAAATAAATCCGTTAAGAAAATAGCTTGTTGATCATTGCTGATTATGAAAGATAAGAAAATTATTAATAATAATAAGGGCTAAATTCAAGTTCCTTTGATATTGGGAAAGGGAGTCCAGTTCATCAGCCACGGGAAATCTAAACTTCCCATGAGAGCTACAATGAATCAGAGAAGTGAAAGTTTAACCTAGTTTTTTTAGTTTTCTCCTGTAGATCTGCTCTCACTCGAGAAAAATTAAGAACCAATTCTCTTATATTGAGGCAGTGAACTTTTTTATCATTGCAGTCATTCACTTCTAACGGTATTGGGAAAGTTTTTACATATTTGCAACCATGGAATTACTTAGTTTTTTCACTCTAATGCATTGTTTGTTTTTCTAAATCCAGTTTGTTTGGAGCTTTGATTGCATCTAAATGTAACTTCAAGGCAATCTCAATCATGTTTTCAGTTCTTACATAACAATCAAAAGAAGATTAGTCTCAAAAAATTGGGACTCGAAACTTGTCACACGACATCAGAAAGCGTCGCTTTGCGACAAATTAACCATATTCTTTAGAAGCATATCCCAATAAGCTAGAAAATTCACTTGTATTCAAATAGGCAGTTTGCCTCAATTTATGTCTTTTCTTATTTTGCATGCTAATCCATTTTACCACTGAATATATATCGATGAAAACCTTAGTTGCTCAATGAGTTGAAATTTATTAATGATCATTATCTTTACAAACTACCTGCTAGAGATCGCTTTCAATCATCACTTACTAGAAAACAAAGATAGTCAGAATTATGAATCCTATTACAGATATGACAACACGTCTGAGATTCTCTCCCATCAGCGTCTGATTGTAAACTTGCCCGAAGTATATCGCTGAAGCCGATGCATGTGCGTCCTCATACTCAGAGAACAGAGCGTAAATGTGATTGTTAGTCCCTACAACAAGTGCATTCAAGCCAGCGTTCCATGCCAAAGTTCTCTGGTCATCTTCTGCTTCACCTGTAGCAGCGTAGATATTCGCTATGATTCCCATGGTGTCATTAGTATATACTGACGTCCAAGCCAAACCAAACAAGTTGTAATATTTGAAAGGCAATCCGTACGTGTTCTTCTCTATTGAATTCAATATTAAAGAGACTTCTTCTGCATGCGACACTCTCGCGATCTGGAAATGGGTGTTTGTCTCGCCAGACTCCGTGTATGCGAAAGTTGCAACGTACCCTGCGTCAGAGATTCCGATCGCTCCACAGATGCTTTGAGCAGAGACTGTACCAGCGGTAAATGTGGTGCTATAGAGGATGTATGAATTTTTTTGTTGTACCCATTTACTTGTGTAGACTTTAGCTCTCATCTGCCAATTAGTTGTGCTGGTTGCTTGCCAGAAGAATATGAAACTGCCGTTTGTGAGTACTGCCACCCTGGGATTTGACATGTAGTATTCGTACATTTCTTCCGATACTTGTTCAGGAGCAGAGTAACCGAGTGTGCCGGTAGTTGAAATTAAGTTGTAATAAATTTGACCAGCGTGAGTACCGTCGTATGTGTTCCATGCAGCTACGAAATGAGTTTTGTTTATTCCAACGAGTATCGGATTCTCATAAGTAAGAGTTCCATCGTCGGTTGGAGTGATTTGGATAGCTGAGCCTTGAGCAGCATCGTTAAGATAAGAGTAGGAGCAGTAATAGAGCTCACTACCGACAAAATAAAGCATTCCGTAAACTTCTCCGTTTGTGGTGACGCCAACAGCATAGGTTGGACTCGCAGCTGATTCGAGCTGCTTTGATGCATCGTCAGTCTTGAGATCACAGCTGACTCTCCTTCGGTGAAGAGTATAAGTAGATCCGCTGCCTTCGATATAAACGATGATAAATTTGCAGCCCGATACAGCCACCATTTGCGGAGTTGTGCTCAAAGCTGCTGTCTCAGTGGAATCGAAGACTTCATAGTACGAGCCATCAAATGCGGATTTGTTAATGGTAATATGATTCGTTCCTGCGACAAACGAGCCATAAATTGAAAGTGTTAAGGCTAGAAAAACCCAAGACTTAGCAGCCGCCATTTTAAGAGAGTTCTTTTCTGTGAATAAAATTTTATATAACTTTCTTCAATAGTTGGTATTAAATTTTAAATTTTTTTGAAATACTGTGGTCAAACTTTCTCACGCATAGCTTTCTATTATTTCTCTTGACCACGCCAGCGATTCAGTTAACTTTCATTGATTAAAATGAAATTATGATGAGCTCATCGTAGACGATATTGTTTGTAGGATAAGATCAACTCAAATTCCTAAAACCAAAAAAAAAAAATTATCAAATCAAGCCTCTTTGTCTAATTCAATAAAAGCAATTGAGAGGACACCAGTTCTGTCATCATAATGATAGAGAACGACAGAGCTTGCACCAGCAAGAATCTCATCATGATCCGATCTTTTGAATTGTGGATTGGTAGTTTGTGAACAAAGTTGGAACTTCCCATCGAATGCTCAGAGCTTGGTGGTTCGTGGCTTTGAATTCACTAGTCAAGGCCAACTTCATTTAACCTTAAAGAAATTTTGCTTTTCAGTGGATTTTTTTTTTTACAGATATATATATATTTTCCTTCACCAAGATCTATTATTATGGACAATTCTTTCAGAGCAATCACTATCTAAAGAGGGCCCAAAAAATGAACATCTCCCCATAATTATGATAAAATATTAATTTAACGTTACTCTCAATCTCACTGTATTACAAGGGAGAAGTAATTTTTTTGTTGTTGAATTATACCTTGAAATCAGTTTGAAAAGCCTCGTTAATTTTACACAAAATAAGCGATCTCTACACTAAGTCATTTGTAATTCTAGCGGCTCGAAGGTTGGTGAAAGCATAAGCCATTCATCTTTCTAAAGTTCAGTTAGTTGCTAAGCTTAAGTTACAGTGGATTGGTTCAATCGGATTTCAAATTCATTGTTTTTTGCTTTTTTTAAGAAATAAAATTTGCATCGGATAGAAGAGCATAAACATGAATTACAATCAGAATGATCAATACTCGAGACCAGGTCAATCATTATTTCTTCTCTCTCTCTTGAGCTGATCATTTCTTTCACAACTTGTAGGAGGTGGATACAACCAACAAAGGAACCAACCAGGTAATTCCTTATCATTTCAGAAGCTGAAAAAAATTTAACCCAAAAGGTTACGATGAAGATGATGAAAGACCTCAGCAGTCTCAAGGACGAAGCTATCCTGTTTTTCAAGGAATTGACGTTGGCTCAGCAGAACGACAGCGAACTCCAGGCTTTCAAATCAGTGAGCAAATGAAAATGATATTGTTGGTGCTGTCTTTAGCCTGCTTCGCATTGTTTTTCATTCTATTGTTCATTTAAACAAGCCATTAAGCATTATTTTGCAGAACTCAGGATCTGTTGTAACAATTGCATTATTCATAGTTTAACAACTTGGATTCTTAGCCAATACACATAAAGTTATGTACCTCTCAGCATTTCTCACAAGATAATGGACTGAATATGTTGATTTCTCAAAGAATTTTTAAGATAATGACTCTTAACCTATGAATTGTGTGAAAATGCGAGTTGTATCAGAAACAGCAATTGGTTTTTTCGGTTTGCTAAATAAAATAATCAGAAATTAGGAATCTATTTGACAAAAAAAGACATTTTGGATGAAACTGCAACCATTGCTAAACTGTCAATTCCAAGAATGGTATCCAAAGTTTAAGGACTTAACTTTCAAGAGTCGCATCATCAAACTATCAAAGGAATTCGTTGATTACTTGAAACAAGACGGAATCCAAATTCCCAAAAAATACCAGAACGATATCGTTATCTGTACCTGCATTATTCACATTCACGCTGATTGTTTACCCTTACAGCTGGCGATGACAAAGCGGAGGAGGAATCGGATTACAGCAGCGAGGAAGAAAAGAAGGGTGATCTTCCAAATGAGGAGTCAAGTTCTGAAGGAGAACCCTTCAAAGACTATTTAGACGCTGAATTTAAAGACGTTGAGGAAGCTATATCCCAAGCAGTTAGCGAGCTTGATGATCTGTTTATCAAACTTAACTGGAGCGCACCTAGAGTAACTTCCTTCTCTTATTCAATACAAAAAGACATGATTATAGGACGCAGATGGATGGGTTCCTCAATTCAAAGTCCGAAAAGTAGTCGAAGCTCTCTATCTTTTGAAAGCTTCTTATCTGATAAATCACGACCTGAATGAATGGTGGAATGGAGTGAGCGATATCGAAAAAGACAAGATTCCTGAAATAGATCACTATCTGATAATGCGGTAAATTACTTCTACCATGAACGAGTTATTGAAACTAGTCTTGACTAGAGAGTGGCTGTCGATAAATCATTCAATGGAATTTCGGTGTTTTGTGAAAGACAACAGATTGATAGGTACAAGTTTTCATTATCAACACATATTAAGCATATGTCATAGCGATTTCGCAAAGGAACTTGGAAGGGTATTATGCGTTTTTAAAGGAGATCAAACAAACACTGCAACAGAACATTTTTGAATTTTTTACTAAAAACATTCAGGACAAATTCCCAGATGCGACATGTAAATGAGAATTATTTCATTTTTCGGTTTCTGAAGGATTATCTAGATACCTTTGATGTGTACGTTGGCAAAGCACCAAAATATAAGGTCTGGTTGGTCGATTTTAATGTGTGGGGAGAAAAGACTGTCCCACTTTTATTTGAATGGGAAGAACTGGAGTCAGAAAAAATCGCTGAGAATTTGAGTCAGAAGTTGTATGATAAAGTGGAAGAGATAGACTTTAGAATCGTTGAGAATCAAGAATCGACTCGATCAGATGGGTTGTCGCAATTCAAGGTCCCTCTAGTAAGCGATATCGTTTTTGTTTCCGTTGTTAAGATTTTCGCGTTAGGAACTTGTTGGAGAGATTGACGAGGCAGGTTTAAAGTTTGAAGATATTATTTCAGGAAAGAGACCTGATCTCTTTCAAAATTGAAGAGCTGAGCTCCGTCAAAATTGAAGAGCTGAGCTCCGTACATTTTTTCCTAGCTTAATCTTTTCGAGTTTTCATAATAACCATAATTGAGCTTCACACATTATAGTTGGAACCTGAGCGTCTGTCTGTGGGAATATGTATGAATTTGTTAAAGATTAACATTGAGCAATAAATTGCCTTTGTCTCTGTTCTTGAAAAGATTTGTTTTCTATCTCATCACGGTATGAGGAAAATACCTCTAAATAGAAATTTTATTATTCATATCTTAGATGTAGAATGGCTAATTCCACTATGTTAAACTTAGAATACTCTTACTTCACTATGCACCTGACAACTGGTTCAGATACATGTGTAGATATTGGCATTTCAAATCAATAATATTGTTATTTTATTTTTCTTTCAAAAAAAAAAAGAGCATAAAATGAGATCCAATCAATATTATATTAAAATAAAATTAAGAGAAGAGCCTGGTCTTCGAAGTCTTTCTCTTTCTATAGACTTCAACCCAAGCAGGCATTTCTGGAATCATATACCAGAGCACTTGCAACAGCAAGAGCAAGAAATGCTCCAGGAGGATGAACAAAGTGACTGCGTAGCTCAAATTTTCATAGTTTTTCTCCGAAAAGTCTCTACCATTCGCCCATCCAGTGCCATTTATGACACTCATCACGCTTTTCAAAAGACCACCTCCTGAAAAAGTAACGATAATCGTATTCGTAGTTACCGCTATGATACTCATCGCTTTGAGAACAGGGAACCAAGATCCAATACCAGCTGAATGCTGCGGGAATGGTCTACGATAACTCGTCTTAATCTTGAAGAAATCGCTTCTGAGCTCGATTGAGTTCGATCCGATTGAGAGCAGAGCAGCCAGAGGAAACACCGACGCGAAGAACGAGACATACCCGAACTGGAATACCATTTCAATATACTCATTAAACCCAACATATTCAGGACAGTTGACCTCCGAAATCTTCTTTTGGATATAATGCTCTCTTTGTTCCTCCAGTTTCATTAGAGCATACTTCTCGTCGCAAATATTAAGCTTGTGACCTCGCATCTCTTTGAGGACGTAAGGCAAAACAGTTTCGGTCATAACTCTTCGGATTTCATCAATACAAAAGATTGTCGTGAGCTCCATTTCGAGAAAACCAACATCAAATCTCCAAAAGGCGATGTAGAATAAATAGAGGAAATAGCTCGTGAATTTGAACGCGAATCGCTTGAGAATCAAGGAGTCATCGAATGCTTGCTGCGTCCGATGGTTTTCAGCTACGGTAGTCTCATAGCTGACATTTTCGTAGATCGAGTTTAGTAGAGTTATCGCAAGAACTTGGATTATCGTTGGAATGTAAAATCTCCAAGTTGTTGAATCAAAGATTCCTCCTTGTTCTGATAATCGCGCGAAGAAAGGCATGTATAGGATGGTTTCAGACGTAACATACTCGCTTATGTTGAGACAAATGAAAACAACAACGAAAGTCACGAATAGCAGCGGAAGACTGTAGAGCGCGCTTTTGAAGAAGTTGAAATACAGCTTCTTTTTAGAGAAATGAAGCTCGGGAAGATCCGTTACTAGGTTTATTCTTGTCTCTCCTTTAAACTCGGGTCTTTGGTTCGCATTAATCGAGTGCTTTGAATACGAGTGCCAAAGAGTCGTAAGCTCATTCGATCTTTTTCTCCAATAGATGATGTACAAAGTGGCCCAGATGACGACAATAAAGGCATATACTGCCGCTAAGGGTGAATCGTTTGATTCAATGTATCCAAAGTAACGTAGCATGAAGATGATTAATCCTGAAATAGCTGGAAACTTGAGCCAGTCTCTGTAGTGTTTCATGTATTCAAAGTACATGGCGACCTCTTCGCCGAAATAATCGACGATTGATTCTGTTTGAAGATTAACTTTTTCGATTAGTTTATCATCATGCAAAGGGGTGAAAACCTCAATGTATTTTTTCCTAGTAAGGATGTCAATGACCGAACTAGATGGGTAATTTTGTAGGCTACGCTTTGAGTCGAACAGCTCAATGAATTTGCTATCTTCTTTATCAAAGCGGAGTTTTGAAATTATCGAGTGACGTATTTTTAAGAGCTCAGCAGAGGTGAATATTTGAAGATAACGCGAAAAATCTTCTTCATCTTTTGCTTTGACCGGATGGGATTGTTCCTTTCCATTGTTGTCAGGCTTTTTTTCGTTCGATGAGATGAGTGTTTTTAACAATGTTGATTTCTTCTTTCCAGCTGGCCTCTGTACAGCTTCGGTCACTTCTTCAAGTTCTTTCTTGTCAATTCCGATTGTCTTGGCGATGACATCCTCAGCTGGTAGAAAATTGCCTCTCTTCTCAAATGTGAAAACTTTGTATTTTTCCAGCTCTTCGACCTTTTCAAACGTCTTTTGGCTTGCAGGATCTCGATGTTTTTTAGAGAGTGTCTCCAAACGTTGGAAGAGGACTGAGCCTCGCTGATGCTGTTTCATCATTTGGCCCATTAAGCCGGTACTTTCTGTATGTTTTTTATATATCGAGAGGTTTCCAGCCTCGCGAAGGAGCATTTGAGGCTCGTCTATGGCGAGGAAGAGATAGTAGATCCCTTCTGTTTTTTCTTCATTAGGGAGATAGTGCTTGATTTTGTGTTTCTTGAGCAACTCAATGAGGTAATCAAGCTGAGATTTTTTCATCTTCTTCGAAAACTTGATGCAGAAGTCATAAGATTTGAATGCGGGTTCTCCAGAATCTTTTTGAGTCGACATCTTTTTTTGGAGTAAATCTTTTATTTGAAATATTTTATAAAATCTCATGAACACTCAGAAGTTCTGCAATTTTTTTTTTTGCGTTAATTCCGATTCGTCGGAGAACGAACCCAGTATAACATCTATCAATCTCCTTTTTGCATTTTCAGTTAATTTGCATTATAATAAAGCGTGTTAACTCAAAGCATCTCAAATGCAAGCGTGTAGTTTATCTGTTTGTATCAGCTACACTTGAACATAGATAAACTTTCTATTATTTTATTTCGAAACACGTGCGAATTTTGAGATAATTCCTGCATATATGGATACATAAAATTTTCACGCTCTCTTTTTGTCTCATCAAGAAGGCCGTTCAGATTTCTGTAGAGAGTTGCATTAGTTCCTTCTCATCCTATAGTGGCAGCTAACGATTTCAAAAAAAAAAAGAGATAGTATTAAGCAGGTATTTTCGTATTTCCTTAAATTTACGAACTAACAATGAGAATTGAGGATTTTTTTATAAATTCATGATCAGCTTTGAAATGCTGTGCATTTCAAAAATTCTCCTTTCGTTGCAAAATCCAACTGTTTCTAATTTCTGAAAGTTGATTAATCAGTGCAAGTTGCACATTTTGAATAAACATATAGAAATATACAGCAGTAGTAATGGCAAGTCATTTTGTTACCAGATACCACATCCCAAACGGCTTCAAAGAAATTCTCGCCGACCTCACGACCGAAATTCTCCGCTGGCAGCCATCAGACCTCGAGGAATTTGCAGCAGAATATTTTCATTGCTTAGAAAAAGTAATTTCTCCTAAATTCAGGAACAACATCTAAGGCCTGTCATAGAAAATACCCTTCGAATTCGAGACGAAGCTCGGTTTGAAGCCTTACCAGGAGAAAACTAACTGGAAGCCTCCAGCACAAAACAAAAACATTTTCAAAGAGCTCGATGAGCGCCTGCAAGAGTCTCCTGGGGTCCAAAACAACAGAAGTGCTTCTCACAGTGGACCTATCAGAACTGAACCCCAGCGCAATGAGTCTTCACACCAGTCAAGCGCTAATACCTCGCATGCGGAGGAGAAAAACGTAGCTAGACAGTTTATTCGTAAAATGGAAGATGATGTCGTTGAAGAGACCAAGCAACGTGATTATTATGCTTCAGATAAATCAGTCTCAGATGTAAAGTTGATGGAAATGCGGGTCTAAATAGTTTATTAGAGCATGAATAAGAAAGGAGTTCTGGCATCAGAGCAGAGCCAAGAAAGTATTACGACTCATAAGGAAGAAAAGAATATTGCGGCGAGTTATATTGATAGATTAGGAGAGGAGGCTATTGAAAACACTGTAAAGGCAGATGGTTTAGTACGTATTGCTGACTTTGTGTGCTATTAGGCAGAGCGCTCTGGAGAGCGACCTTGGAGTCATAAGTCAGAGAAGAGAGCAGCAGCGCAGTACATGGATGATCTGACGGACGGCGCTATAAGAGAAGTATAAAGCTATATTGAGTAACAGGGCTGAAAATTCTAAATTAGGTGAGCCCTGATAAACAACATTTGGAGGAAGATGGAGGAGAAGGTGAAGAAGATGAGGAGGAGGGAATTGGTGCCGAAGATATCGGGTATCAAGGAGAAGAGGCTCAGGAGGGCGAAGGACTCGAGCAGGAAGAAGGTGATTTCGGAGGAGAGGAAGAAGGAGAAGAAGAAGGAGCTGCAGAAGGAGAGGAAGAAGGTGAGGCGGAACCTGAGGCACAGTAATGTTGTGTTTTAAAATTTTTAAGCGTCCTCAAACTTATACACTTTCTGGTAACAGCTACTTGATTATTTTTGGCTTGAAACGTTGCTTGCATTGGACTATGCTATAATCATATCATAACGCTAATAGTGTTCCTTCAGTAGCTTAGAGAAAGAAAATTTGTTAAATTACTTGGGAGATTCTTGAAAGTTTAGTTGAAAATTAATGCCAAAGAATAGATTCTATCATAGCAGAAATTGTATTAAGATTGGTCTGGTTTTTGGTATTTCTCTGCAAAATTCGATTCAAAGCAGAAGTTTAGCCGTAAATTTCACAAGTTGCTGGGAAAATGATAAAGGATCAAAAAATAAAATTCGAATTCTGGTTGCATGTATCAAATTACTCACCGACCAATATACTTATGCCGCTGATAAAAAATAAATAGGTTGTCGGTCATGGAGTTCATAAATTAGTATAGACTTTCAACTCACAAATATTAAAATATGAGTTAACAGATTCTTAATTACTCAATCTGTTAATTAATTTTGCGGTTTATATACAAATATTACCAATCATGGTATTGGACTCATTGAGGGATGAATTCAAACATAATAACCTCACTACAATTTGACACACTTATTAAGCGTCTCTACTTTATTGATTCACCTCTCTGCATTCGCCATGATTAGCGAGCAGACGTTCGCACTCAGTCACCGTTTTGCATTGTGAAGGATATATGTTCGGAGAAGCGGACATATAAACACAAGCTTCTGTTAGCTCATGATTTCTGCCTGTCCAAGGCTCGTCCCAAAGGACTAACTTGATCAATTTGCTGCCATTCGGTAATTTAACCTCCAGAAGGAGCCTTTCTAGAGATCCAGAGACAACTTGAGTCGTGTATTTTAAGACGACAACATCGGTTGGATTTTCAACGCTGTACATACCACCGAGTTCGTTCACTTGTTTGAGCCCTCTATTTACTAATTCCCTCAATTTTGGAGTCATTTTAGTTGGCTGGTTCCTTTGACCTCCTGAAAACTGATCAAAATATGTAGATTAATCAACTCTTACCAAGTAGCTCCTCATTGGCAGTGGCAGATGTTAAACACAAGAGCAATATTCCGAGGAAGACAATGAATCTCATATCTGAATTGTTTGTAAAATAATTTATTTTTTTGCTTAGCGATCGTACCTCTTTAAATACTCGAAAGTCGGCTTGCCTGGAAATGATCGTTAGTCAATAAATTAAGACCGTCAGATTTTATTCAGTATATTTTCTTACAAAAGAAGGCGGATTACGTCAGTAATTTTTATCCTTCAGAAACCATAGAGCTATTGATACACACATGATCAAGGAGAAGAAGAGTCACTTCTTAATGGAAGATTTCATGCTGATGGTCGATCTCGTTGCTTTTTGTGGTGACAAATTTGCTATCTTACGCCGTTCATCCAATTTTAGGAAAATAAAAGATGGTTCGAATTGGATGCAGAGGCTTACTGAATTCAGCGATACAGACAATATTTTTTTGAAGTTTAGAGTTTGCTAAAAAAAAAATAGTAAGATGTTCAGTACATAAAAACAAACAGAATAATTATGCTGTACAAATCATTAGCGTTAATTTCACTGACACAATATTTTCCAATTAATTGAGATTATAAATGAATATGGTTGGTGATTTTGCGTGATAGCACTCTGACTTACATGAATTTCTATCCAAATCAATAGCTTTCTTTTTATAAAGATCGCTAAAAATTTTTTAAAATTGATAGATAGCGTTTCTGACTAAATCTTAAGTAGGTAGTTACTCAACGTACTGATACCCCATTTTACAGGTAGTCACAATATGTAAGAAAAAAGAACAGATATATATATTTTGAGAAGATTGGGAAAAATTGGAAGAATGACAATCAAATTCGTTATATCATGAACATCAATAGAAGATCAAGTATATTTGTCCAGCAAGCGTTGAAGCTCTTTTTTTTGAATGGGCTTTTGTATAACTTCATTCATTCCAGAATGTTGGAAATACTCATGATTGTGGTCTTTGTCATCTCCGCTTATTCCTATGATGGTCGTACTCGTTCCAAACTCTTTCCTCAGCATTTCTTTCATTAATTTGCTTGCTTTCCAACCATCCATTTTTCGCATTCTACAGTCTATTAGCACAAGTTGAGGAATATCCTCTTTTACATTCTTTAATACTGCTGATTTCATGAGTTTAATGCTTTCCTCACCAGACTGTACTCTGAGTGTTCTAGCTCCAAGACTTTTTAACATTTCTTCAAGGAAATCGAGGTTGAAGATATCATCATCAACACAAAGAATTAAAGGCGATGAGAGCCGACTCAATTGGCGGGTCAGATTAGCTGTGTTTGCAAACCTTGCTGAATGCAACAGCTTAATAGGAGACTTTGGTTCTTGATCGCCAAGAGAGATGAAGGAGTTTCGGCGCAATGAGGGAAGGAAACTCTCTAATATTGCAGCATTGATCGGTTTGGATAAATAAAACAAGCAATTCAAAGGGCTCTTCTCACAGATCATCTTGTCTGTGTGATTTGAATGTCCGGTAATAAAGCCAATCTTCACTCTTGTGATTCTCCTCTCATCCTCCTCAAACTTCCTCACCAGCTTGGCAGCTCCAATACCATCTAGGTTGGGCATTGCAATATCAGTGATGATAGCTTCAAAATACCCTTCAGGTCTCTTCTTGAACTGCTCTACCAGCGTTTGACCATCGATTGCTGTTTCAATGGCATTGTAGCCAAGAGATTTAATGATCTGAGTGTGAAACTCAAGATTGAAAGGGTCATCATCAACGAGTAAAATTCTTCTTACTTCCTGTTTGTTGGAGGAAACTGTTCTTTGCAGCAATGGTGAGCGTGGAGAAGTAGCGAATCGCATTAAACGATTTGACGGGAGACAATCGGCTTGAATAATCGCTACGAAGCAAGAGCCAACATTAGGTACACTATATGCTTTCACATCTCCTCCCATTATTTCACAGAGAGTTTTTGTTATCCACAAGCCTAAACCAGATCCGACTTGTAATTGAGCTGTATCAGAGTGCGTTTGTGAGAACTTCTTGAACAATTTGTTGGCATCTTCTGGTTTGATGCCACATCCCGTGTCATTGATTTCGATCTTTAAGAATCCTTTCTCTGGGACTTCGACCCCTGTAAAGGTTTTCTTTTTGGTTCCTAGATTAGCAATTTCTCTTGTGAATTGCCTCTTATATCCGATTTGAGTGCTCAAGACATTTTCTTCTCCAACGTCAGAAATATCCTGATTGGAAGGGATGTTCCTCCTCACTGCAGCGCACAACAATCGATATCCAAAGTCACTGGAAGGATAGTAATCTGGCTCTTGTAAACTATCTTTGTGAATATACCTGACTACCAGAGACAGAAATCCAGAGTCTGTAAATTTGAGGCCATTTGTCAACAGATTCAGACAAACTTGGGTGAATCTCTGCATATCAAACTTCAGAGTTACTGGCAAACTCTCAGGAATAATTAACTCTGATCTAACAGTCCCTTTTTTCTTGACGAGCATTTCCATGAAACTGGAAATAGATTGAATGTACTCTTGCAAATTTACAGATACTGGGGATAACTCTAGTTTTCCATTGCTTGAAAGTTTTCCCGAATCGAGGATATTAGTCAGCTGCTGTAGGAGCAAATCTGCACAAAACTTGCATCGTTCTAGCTTCATTTTGTATTGAGCATCTCCTATCTCTCCAATCAGAAGGGTGAGATTTCCAATAAGTATATTGAGAGGATTTCTTGTCTCATGAGAAAAAAGCAGAATAAAATTATCTTTATCCTTAAGTGACTGTTTCAGCTCTTCATTTAAACCTTCTAGTTTTGAATTCAGTTCTTTGACTGCTGTAAGAGACTCTTTCAGCTCGCTCAGGATAGAATTCGCCTGTCTGGTCAAAGCAGCATTGAAAATCAGAAGTGCGAAAAAAATGATTATTGCATCATTTTTAAAATTGTCAGCCATTTTAACTGGACACTCCTCTAACAATGATCGACCAAAACATATGATGATCAGCCAGCTTGTTAGAGTAAGGAGCCAATAGAAGATTTTGTAATTCTTCTTATTTTCTTCGAGAACAAGATTGCGGGCATTGGTCACAGATAAAACTTGAGCAAAAACCATCTGGCATGAATCGAGATACAACATCCATAATGGAGATGTGCTTAAACAGAAATTTAAAAAATTCTGACCGATTTGAGATTTCGTTTCAGACATTTTCATGGTCGTTTCGATTGACAGGATTCCTGCAACAATCAAGGCAGAATAAAATGGCAGTACCTCGTATTTTGCGAATATAATAAGAACTCCTGAAGCAAAGAGCCTGACGGTCATCATACTCCTTTTGATTTTCGGCGCGACTTGTTGATGGGCTCCAGAATTCATGAGAGTAGATTTAAATAAACCAATTTATTAATCTTTATTTCTAACAAGTAAGCATTCAAGATTAAAATTTTTCTTTAATGAATGTACCTCCAAAATCTAAACTTTACAAAATTTAAATAGTTGAAGATGATGAACTTCATAACTCAACAATGTCCCCTTCGCAAATTATTCACTGAGTTGCGGACTGGACTTTGGTGGAAATTTTCCTATGATGATCTTAAGAAGTTCTTGGACATTGGCTTGTTGATTTGTAAACAATATATACATTACAAATATCAACTAGAAGATGATCAAGCAAATTTGTTTCCATCTGTTCAAAAATTATGCACAAGGAAATTGGATTATGTATATTTGATGATGAGTTTTTGTAACTCTTCCTTCTGAATTGGCTTCTGCAGGATCTCATCCATCCCAGAATGTTTGAGTTTTTCTTGATTCTGGCCTTTATCGTCTCCACTTATTCCGACTATCTTCACACTTGTTTCAGTCTCTCTCGTCAGCATTTCTTTAATCAACTTGCTTGCTGTCCACCCATCCATCTTCGGCATACTGCAATCCATTAGAACAAGCTTGGGAATATTCTCTTTCATATTTTTTAAAATTGCCGATTTCATGAGAGTCAGGCTTTCCTCGCCTGACTTTGCACGGAGGGTTCTAACTCCAAGGCTTCTTAGCATTTCTTCAAGGAAATCAAGGTTGAAGATATCATCATCAACGCAAAGAATCAAAGGTGATGATTGAGAAAATAGTTTTGTTTTTTGGTCATTAAGAGTATTTGTGGATAAAGATTTGATAGGGCTTACTAGTGCGCGGCGACTTGAGTTCATGTAAGAGGAAAACCTCATAGGAGAGAGGTAGCCCTTTATAATTTCGAGTTTGATGGGTTTAGATAGATAAAATGAACAGTTCAAAGGTGTCTTCTCGCAGATCAATTTATCTTTATAGTTGGAATGGCCAGTGATGAAACCGATCTTCACTATTGTGGTTCTTTTCTCTTCTTCTTCAAATTTTCTTACTAATTTTGCAGCTGCAATGCCATCAAGATTAGGCATTGAAATATCAGTAACAACAGCCTCATAGTACCCTTCAGGTTTTGTCTTGAATTGCTCTACTAACTGTAGTCCATCCATAGCTGTTTCAATGTTGTCATATCCAAGAGATTTAATGATCTGAGTATGAAACTCAAGATTGAAAGGGTCATCATCAACCAATAAAATTCGTTTTGCTTCTGCATCTGATTCTGTCCATGATAATGAGTTTGGATATGCTTGTCGTTGTGAGTATTGTTGAGATGGAGGAGTGAGTGGTATGGGACGAACAGAGGGAAGACAGTCAGCTTGAATAATCGCCACAAAGCATGAACCAATGTTAGGCGCGCTATAAGCTTTCACATCTCCTCCCATGAGGTTGCAGAGAGTTTTTGTGATCCATAATCCTAACCCAGATCCCACTTGAAGTTGTGCAGCATCAGCATGAGTTTGCGAGAACTTCTTGAATAGTTTCTTCATATGCTCTGGTGTGATACCACATCCAGTGTCATTAATTTCAATTTTCAAGAATCCTTTCTCTGGAACTTCGACTCCAGTGAACGTCTTCTTTTTATTTCCTAAATTCGCAATTTCTCTTGTAAATTGCCTTTTATATCCGATTTGAGAGTCCATATCCGTTTCTCCAACATCAGAGGATTTCTGGTGTGAAGCGTTGCTTTTCTCCACTAAAGAACACAACAGCCGATATCCACAATCACTAGAAGGATAGTAATCCGACTCTTGTAAATTGTCTTTTCGAAGATACTGGATCACAAGTGACAGCGTTCCACTCTCTGTAAATTTGAGGCCATTTGTCAGCAGATTCAAACAAACCTGCGTAAATCTCTGCATATCAAATTCCAAATAAGCCGGCAAAGTCTCAGGAATAATCAACTCTGATCTAACAGTCCCTTTTTTCTTGACTAACATTTCCATAAAACTTGAAATAGATTGAATATATTCCTGTATATTGACAGGAGTTGGTGATAGCTCGAGATTTCCTTTCATTGACAATTTCCCTGAGTCGAGGATATTAGTGAGCTGCTGGAGAAGTAAATCAGCACAAAATTTGCATTGCTCTAACTTTGTTTTGTAATGCACGTTCTCGACCTCTCCAAGCAGCAGAGCGAGGTTCCCAAGAAGAATATTGAGAGGGTTTCTTGTCTCATGCGAAAAAAGTAGGATGAAATTATCTCTGTCTTGAAGAGATTGCTTTAACTCGTCATTTAAGCCTTCCAGTTTAGAGTTTAGTTCTTTCACTGAGGCGAGAGACTGCTTCAGTTCAGACAGAATCGTGTCTATTTGTCTCGTCAAAGCTGAAATAAAAGTACCAACGTAAGTAAGAATGAGCACAGCAACTTGTGGGAGATTGTCAGTGATTTTATGAGGACATTCGTCTAAGAAGGATCGACCATAAAATATAATGGACAACCAGCTCGCGATGGTCAGAAGATAAAAAAAGGACTGGTATTTCTTCCGGTTTTCTTCGAAAACGAGATTACGGACATTGGTCAGAGTCAAAATTTGGGTATAAACGATATCACATGAATCAAAGTACAGCATCCATATGGGCGATAGGCTTAGGAAGAAAAATAAACAGTTTTGACACGTATGCGACTTTGCCACATATAGTTTCACTGTAGTTTCAATGGCAATGATTATGGCTGTGATCACTCCAGAGTAAAACGGCAGTATCCCAATCTTGGTAAAGAGTAAAATGATTCCTGAATTCAGGAGCCGTACGGCCAGCAAACTTCTTTTGATTTTGGGAGCTACTTGCTGATGAACTCCAGAATTCATGGTAAGGTGTTTAGTCGAATTTATTTATTGATTTTCAGCAAGTTTCTTCCGAATAAACCCTTTTTCGAGATTACTGACTGCTTTTGCAATAATGAATTAAAATCTTATTATAGAGTCTGTTGAAATTTGGCTGAAATTTGGCTTCTTTATCTTAATATTTCGCCTCATATATCCCTGAAGACAATACACCCTATTGAGACAGATTGGATTTTCTCAAGAGAAATTAGAGCGCTTGACCTTCGTTATTCAGATTTTCGAGGTAGTAGAAGTAGCAGATTATATCACCTTCCGTGTTTTTTGTTGTTTTTTTTTTTTCCTATTGAAGACTAATATATTTGAAATTCTCTTAGAGAAGTTTCTGGATTATTGAAATTCCTCCTGTTGACAGCTTTCGCGATTTCTTAGGTATTTCAGTATCACCTGTGCAAGGAGCACTACTTGGAACCAGAGTTTGAAAAAAAGGCAAAATGGCTGTTGTCAGTCATTCGATAACAAAGAGGTTTGATTTAGGATCTCAATAATTTTTATTTTATTGTACCTGCGAACAAAGTGATTTGGCAAATTAGCTTGACTTACAATGTTCAGATCGGCAAACATCTAGCGAATTGTTGCCCTTTGCTGTGTGTCTAGGCATCTTTGAGGTTGAAAGTCAAGCGTTATTTGCTATGAGAGTAATATTTTAAGAGAGCTTAGCTTACAAATTTTCATTAATCTACACCAAAAAGAATCAGCAATGTGCAGTGGATGTTGACTAATAAAATACTTTTCAGAAAAAACATGAAATTTATGTATATTTGATGATGAGTTTTTGTAGCTCTTCCTTCTGAACTGGCTTCTGAAGGATTTCAATCATGCCAGACTGTTTGAGTTTATCTTGATTCTGACCTTTATCGTCTCCACTTACTCCGACTATGGACACATTCAGCTCGAATTCTCTCTTCATCATTTCTTTCATCAATGTGCTTACAGTCCAACCATCCATTCGCGGCATTCTGCAATCCATCAGTACAAGCTTGGGAATATTCTCTTTTATTTCTTTTGTGGCAGTTGATTTCATGAGCGTCAGGCTTTCCTCACCTGACTGTGCCCGGAGGGTTCTAACTCCGAGGCTTCTTAGCATTTCTTCTAAGAAATCAAGGTTGAAGATATCATCATCAACACAAAGAATCAAAGGTGATGACTGAGATATAGGTTTGAACTTCTGGTAGCTGATATCATTTAGAGGCGGCCTTCGAGGACTGACTTTTTCGAAGTTTCTCGAAGAGCTGCAAGAAGAGCTCCTAGCAGGAGGGAGGAAACCTTTTATGATCGCAGGTTTGATGGGTTTAGATAGATAAAATGAACAGTTCAAAGGTGTCTTCTCGCAGATCAATTTATCTTTATAGTTGGAATGGCCAGTGATGAAACCGATCTTCACTATTGTGGTTCTTTTCTCTTCTTCTTCAAATTTTCTTACTAATTTTGCAGCTGCAATGCCATCAAGATTAGGCATTGAAATATCAGTAACAACAGCCTCATAGTACCCTTCAGGTTTTGTCTTGAATTGCTCTACTAACTGTAGTCCATCCATAGCTGTTTCAATGTTGTCATATCCAAGAGATTTAATGATCTGAGTATGAAACTCAAGATTGAAAGGGTCATCATCAACCAATAAAATTCGTTTTGCTTCTGCATCTGATTCTGTCCATGATAATGAGTTTGGATATGCTTGTCGTTGTGAGTATTGTTGAGATGGAGGAGTGAGTGGTATGGGACGAACAGAGGGAAGACAGTCAGCTTGAATAATCGCCACAAAGCATGAACCAATGTTAGGCGCGCTATAAGCTTTCACATCTCCTCCCATGAGGTTGCAGAGAGTTTTTGTGATCCATAATCCTAACCCAGATCCCACTTGAAGTTGTGCAGCATCAGCATGAGTTTGCGAGAACTTCTTGAATAGTTTCTTCATATGCTCTGGTGTGATACCACATCCAGTGTCATTAATTTCAATTTTCAAGAATCCTTTCTCTGGAACTTCGACTCCAGTGAACGTCTTCTTTTTATTTCCTAAATTCGCAATTTCTCTTGTAAATTGCCTCTTATATCCGATTTGAGAATCCATTTCCATTTCATGACTCACCACTTCGGTAGCATCTCCAGTAGCAGTTGGTTCTTCAATCCTTGTGGAACAACTGAGCAGTTGGTATCCAAAATCAGTCAAAGGGTAGTAATCTGACTCTTGAAGTGTATCTTTCCGGATGTATCTGATAACCAATGATATAGTACCAGCATCTGTAAATTTGAGGCCATTCGTCAGAAGATTCAGACAAACTTGCGTCAACCTTTGCATATCAAACCGCAAGGTTACCGGCAAACTTTCTGGAATAAATAATTCCGATTTCACAGTCCCTTTTTTCTTGACTAGCATTTCCATAAAACTTGAAATAGATTGAATATATTCCTGTATATTGACAGGGGTTGGTGATAGCTCTAGATTTCCATTGTTCGACAATTTTCCTGAATCAAGTATATTATTCAGCTGCTGAAGTAGCAAATCGGCACAGAACTTGCACCTCTCTAGCTTTGCCCTGTACTGAACGCTTCCAACCTCTCCGAGCAAAATGGTAAGATTCCCAATTAGTATGTTGAGAGGATTTCTTGTCTCATGAGAAAAGAGAAGGATAAAATTATCCTTGTCTTGGAGAGATTGCTTTAGATCGTCATTGAGGCTTTCAAGTTTTGTGTTCAGTTCTCGAACCGATGCAAGAGACTCTCTAAGTTCGCTCAGAATAGAATTAACTTGTCTTGTAACTGCTGAAATAAAAATAAGCAACGCAAACACGATGATTGTCGCATCTTTTTTCCTGTTGTGAGTGATTTTATAAGGGCACTCATCTAAGAACGAATCTCCACAGAATATGATGGACAACCAACTCGTGAAAGTCAGCAGGCAAAAGAAAATTCGGTATTTCTTCCGATTTTCTTCGAGAGCAAGATTGCGGACGTTGGTCGCTGATAACACTTGAGCGAAAACCATCTCGCAGGGATCTAGGTAGAGCATCCATAGTGGAGATATGCTTAGGCAGAAGTTCAAAAATTTTGTCCTGCATAGGATTTTGTGGCATATAACTTGATTGTTGTTTCAATAGATATAATTCCTGCCGAAATCAAGGCAATGTAAAGCGGTATTATGCCAAATTTTCCAAGAACTAGAATGATAGTTGAAGCAACGAGTCTGACGACCATCATGCTTCTTTTGATTTTGGGAGCAACCTCCTGGTGGACTCCAGAATTCATGATATTCGAGCTTAAGTTCTTTGGTTTATTTTTTAATTTCTATCAAGAGCTCTATCTTAATTTTATTCCAATTGTCATTTAATTGCCTCATTGTTTTATCAATAGGCTCGCCTAGCCATTATTCTTATCCATTGCCGAAGGCTAATTTTATCTTAAATTCTACGTTGAGTGTGAAAGGCATGATTAGAAAACATTGAAAATGTGTAGTTCACCATTGTTATTCTTTCTTAATTATAAAAATCCATTACGATAAAAAGAAAACTCACTGCCATATTACTACCTATCTATCTCATCTCTTAATGTCCAAAAAAGGAAAAGAAGTTTGAACAGTGAGTATGCAAATAGAGCCTGGTGGCTTCTTGTTCGAAGAATTAAATAGACCTGACCGCGTTGAGTTAAATTCTGAGCTAAGAACCTCATAACAATATCAAAATCGAATTTTGAACGGTGTTTGTGATGATTTGATAGAAGTTATTAATTAAAATATTGACCAATTGTTCAAACATTTATAAATTTCGAATTTTTTGCCAGAGAGCTTATAAAAGCTTTTGGAAAAAATAAATCAATGTTCAAAAGCAAACTATCACATTTTAAGAAGAGTCAATATCGGAAGGAACGCAGGCAATTCTGAAGTTTTGGAATGCTTGCACTAGCATATTTTCTGAGAGCAGATAAAAGAGTACTTCAGAATCATCTTTCAGATCCACATCTAAAATAGCTTCGACATGTGTATTCAGTTTTTGGTACATGACAGTTATTTCGAATCAAATGCTCTCCCTTGAAAATAACTACTGAAGGACTTCAAAATAAAAAATAGATCGATAAAGAGATGCATGCTTCTCATCCAAAAATTTTTTATTTTCATGCAAAAATGCTCCAAAAATTTGAGTTATGCTTTTTTAATCTGCATTTCACTCGAAGTGAATAAAATTGTTTGAGAAATTAATTATTCTAACATAATTCGCGACGCTGAAGCATCTGTTGCTAAAAACAATCCATAAGTATTTAAATTTTTTTCGCTTTTGAATTTTGCAGTAGGTTATCAACAAACAATCCTTCTGCTCCATCATTATTGCTAGAGCATGCATCTAACGAAAAATTCCTACATTTTATTACTTTAATTTTATTATTATTTCAAGAAGGTTTTCATAGTTGGAACCTTGGCAATTTTTCTTACTCGGAGAAAGCTCGTGAAAAAAATTTCCATGTGAGGCTGCCTTGAATTATTTATTAACCCTTATTCATTGTTACTATACTCTAATTTTCCTCTCTAACCAGAATTTCTTTTAAGTCGTGACTCAAGGTGACTTTAAAATGTTTCTCTATTCTTCTTCAGAAAAGCAACGATTTTTTGGGGGGGTTCTTTGAGAAAATGAATAACAGAGATGATACATACGTTCATATATATGTGAGATGCGTCATCATCACTGACAACATGAAGCTACCTGTAATAGCAATGTAACTTTAGAAAAATAATTTTCTCTATAGCAAATAATCTCATTCTGATCTTAGATTATCAGGAATGTCTTGATAAGGAATATTTTCTTTAGCAATTCGGGGATAAAACCTGAAAAAAGCTTAGTTTTCACATCAAATCTATATTTGTTACTCTGTACGAGGGGTTGCATCGAGGCTCCTTGCAGCGTATCTTCCGAAAGTTAAAAGATAAATTACACCACCAATCCAGGAACAGCCCACTAGCACATAAAGATTGATATGTTGAAGGAAAAAGAGAGCTGTAATATTCCATATCCACGTTCCCAAATTGTTGAAAACGTTTTCAGTGGTGATAAGCGCAGCTGCAATCTCCTAAAGATAACAAATGGCTGCTAATTGCCTTTAATTTGTTAATAATTACTGGATTAGAGATCTTTTGGATGAAGTTCCTCAACATGATGTATTGCACCATATTTGCACCAGAGTAGAGATTCCTTACTACCACCAAAAAATACCACGTCCTGGTGTAGTTTACTTCTGAGTCGAAAGATTCGAAAATGAAAAATAGCCCCGCGCCCTGTATGATAAGCTATACTGAGATGAAATGAAGGAGTTTACTGCGATAAGCTGCCCAGTTATTGCCATTAGCAAGAATTTTATGTTTGGAGAGTGCCGATTAAGATGTTTAGGCTGAAAATGAAAAATTTGAATTGAATTAGATGAGCGCTGTCTTTTACAATTATCCAGCAGATGAGAAGTACGAGGGGTAAGGACAGCAACTCGTAATTGCTGATATCTGAGGTGCTCATTCCCTAATTGCCGTTTAGATGAACGATGGGCGAATTGAAATTTTTGTTACTTTTCGAACAAGATTAACATCGGTGGCCTGGGTGATGACGGACAAACAAAATGGAAAGGTCAGAAGTAGGAGATTGAATAAGCGGAGGTTCTTATTTTCAAAAACTCCTTTACACTTTGGGAACACATGAATTAGATAAATTTTGAGAGAACAGTTTACCAATCGGGGGATATCTGAGAGATGTTTGTATTCTTTTGAATTATGAGAGCGTTCTCTCACAAATAGCAAGATTATCAATGCAAGTGCCAGAGCGCATCCTGCAAAAATCATTAAAAAGCTTTGGGAAGTCAGCAGTGGTTCCTAACGAGTGCTGTTGAATGATACGCGCGAATGAAGGAATTACTGTGTGCTCAGTTGAGAAAATGTATTTATTGCAGAACGACACTGAACTCAGCGGTATGAAAAAATAATATCCAAAAAGACTTCCCAAAGTGCTTCCTGCACCCTGACTAGAAGCTCCTTTTGCAAGATCGTCCTGATTTAATAAACTCACTACCCATCCGTCATTAGCAATATCCTATAAAGGACTCTATTTAGCACCATAATGGTAATTCTGATAACCTGAACAGCGTTGAAGAGCTGCAACGTAAATCCTGCGGTAACAATTTTGATAAGGCTTGTTGAATAGTTCGTGATCCAGTCATTCATGAAAAACGAAACACAGAAAGTAGCTCCAGCAATCTGAAATGGTTAATTCCCTGAAATTTCAAGGAAGGAGGATATACCAGCATTAACAGCGGGACAATATAGGTTTTTCTCTTTCCGAATTTTTCGAAGTAATACTAAAAAGATTTTAGAGAGCGGTTTGCCTGTGGCATTACTAAATCAAGAAATGGCGCGAAGAGTATCTTGAGACTGAAAGGTAGTGTGACGAATTGAAGGATTCCCAAATCTGAGTATTCTGCGCCTGCAGCAGCTAATAGAAGCTGCATAGAAGCATTAAAATAACTCGCCAAAGTATACTAAGAAGATAAGTCATTTTCTAAGTGAATGATTTACTTGCGTAGTATAGAGAGCTAGTAGCAGTCCCACAGCAGCGCCTGTAGCGATGACTCTGCTTTTTGAAGAAGATGACTTGCTATGTATAGAGCTTTCTTTTGGAGGAGCATTAGTGTCACCTCTACGGAAAGTCAGAGATGATAGCTTTTTAGGTTTTCTAGTATAAGTGCTTACGGTTGGTTGACTGGTTCTGTTGGGAGGTTGGAGTCTGCAGGGGATCCGTTCATGTTTGTCTAAATAATTTTAGTAACAATCAAGGAAAAACGCCTATTGGTGACGGAACGGATAAGCCACCAGTAGAGGAATCAAACAAAGCAAATTCGGATTCACAATCATGACAGCAGCATCCAAGGTTAAAATATCCATAGATTTCTCTAAATCATATTACTGTAATAGAGCTGGCAGGGCTTTTGATAGGTTTTTCAAATATACACATTGTAATAATTTTACCACAGTCATCTTTTTGAATAATTTTGATGAACCACTTTCACCTGCTCTCAAATGTAAAAAGAGAGAAAGAGAAGGCCACAATGTTTATTAGTTTGAATCAAAAATATTATCTCAACCATTAGTTTATCTTTTCCAAATTACGAGATTGGGAAAAAAAAATATTTTGGCAATTTTCCCATTGGCACACATTTGGAATTATAAAAAAGATAATATTTGAAGTTTATGATTTCTCAGCTCGAGATAGCCAGAGAGAGAGAGACTGAAGATATACTGGATTTTCCATTCAAAAGCATCGGCTTGCATAAAATGAAATGAAGTAAGAGATCATAATAATGCTCGCGCCTTAATTAAGTGAGAAATTCAAATATTCGTTTGGTATCTTGTGGATTTTGTGTGCGATATACTATCAGAAAAGATTTGAGATTTGAAACTAATATCAATAGTTAGATCAGTTAATCATATCAATTTTTTATAATCAATTTAATTTCAAAATCGAAGCACAATTTATTTTTGAATTTCCTGGTATGTTGCTAACTCAGTGTAGTGGTACATTAAAGATTTGAATAACTGCTGTAAATTTCTGGTAGTTATTGGAAAGAATTATCACGTTGCTCCATTAAGCTGAGATATTTATTTGAAAACCTGTAATCATGTTTTTGAAGGAAATTGTCGTTGTCTAATTCGAAAGTATAGGTATATTATCGTTTGATATTATTTGAAAAGTCTGACTCAAGACAAGCTTATGATAGTACTGGTAATTATTGGGAGTTATTTTGTTTGCTGAAATCATGAATGTAATGGGTTAATGATGTTGTCTCGAGTAAATGATCGACAAGAAAAATTATTTAAGCACAAAGCTAAATGCCAAATAAGAAAGATGAGCAAAGAAGCTACTCAGCTCTTTTGAAGCTAATATATTCACAAACTGAATCAAACATCTCAATGCAAATTTAGAATTGAATAGTAAATAGAAAATCTCAAAAAACAATGATACATAGTCAATGAATGGGTTACTACTTATACTGGCAATGCATAACAATTAGTAAATACTAGTATTTCAATAGATACTTACTGAAATGAGACATTTGACTTGAAAATCAAGTCTGTTTTACTTCAATATGAATTGGTATTGTCTAGTACTCAGGAGAATTAATATGAAATGCGAAATATATTGGAGCTCGTTTCTGAAGCTGCTCTTGAAAAGTTTAAATCTGAAAATAAGCGCATCATTTCGTTATTTCTTTTTGTCCACAAAAGAGGTTCTAAAATGGAATTAATTGCAATACATCATTCATCAACGGAAGGGAAATCAATATTTAATCATCTAATTCATCTAACTCAAGCAATACAAATTCACAGGAAGCTTAATTCTGCAACTTGGTCCTTGAGCTTCAATATGCGAGAATTTCGTATTCTTCGCCCACTCTCTGAACTGTCTGTAATCCAAGTACTTAAAAATTACCATTATTAACAACAATTCCACTCAAACGAGAATTACCTCTGTTGTAGTGTAAGACTTAAAGTCTTTGATAACCTCTGCCGCAAGTTTGGGGAGCTGTGCCTCGGCCCAGAAAATTATTTTATCAGAGTTTGGCATGTTTTTCGTGCTTGGATTGCTGAGAACTTTATCTTGCAGATCCTTGAACGCTTGCATCCAAGACTTTTCATACATCTTCACAAACTCAGTCTGGCTGATTTTTTGATCTCCATCAGTATCAAAACATTTGAACGAATCTATCACACGTCATAATATAAGTGAAAAAGTTCTCAAAGCTCTCCTTACAAGTCAGTCTGGCCTCTTCATTTTCAATCAAAGAAATGATTCCCTTGATATATTCACTCTCTTCGATAAAACCAGAACGATCCTATTTTTTTTGAATGTTCAACAAAATCTGAAAATCTGGGTTTTTCCGCTTACGGTATCAAACGTGTCGAAGAGTCTGTCCCCTAATGGAGTGTTTCCAAGTCTGACAAATCCGTAAATTTCAAGAAATGCGATTGCCAAGGCAAAGTCTGACTTGGAGATCCTTCCAACTTTTGCATATTTCTTGAACTCCTCTCGAGCACTCTTTTCGAGTTTTTCAGCATTGCCTAATTTGAATGTGAGCTGCTGCCATCTCTCAAATAGTATGTTTACTGCCACCACCTCCAGATTGTTGCTGTCCCATGAGTTATAGATCAAAAATTCCTTAGTAATTAATTTATTATTGGGAATTTATCTGATAAACGAGCTGAGAATAGCGTGCTCTAAAGAAATCTAACCAGAACGCGATCAGCAGAAACTATCTTATTCAATTGATATCTACATCTATCTATAAAGGAAATATATCGATTTATGTTCCAAGACATGGATTTTCATAGAAAGTATTTAATTTCTATAACCTTTCCGTCAGACTTTCCCAATGGCCAGGTAGATATTACAAGCAAAATTATTCCTCACTACCTATATCGCTCGCTTCAATACATTATTACTTAACCGATAATGACATTTAATATCCTTTCAAAAGCCATTTTTGTGAGGGTATTCACTGATGAAATTAGTCCAAAATAATTGATTTATTTAAAGAAGAAGATGTGCTGTCATTGGAGACTGATACAACGAATATTTAAAAAACAAAAACTATATTTATCTATCTAGTTTAGGTAGCACCTATTTATGAAACGATAACAAAAGCAAACAATGAAAGGCTCCTTTATTCGGAAACATAATTGAAAAATAACTCGTGAGGCAAAATCGATTTTACTTCATCTCTTGGTATCCATACCATACCTTGAAACTATTTTTTCTGCAACTTGCTATATACTGAATTAGGAATGTTGAAAAATATACATATAGAATCAATTATATCAATTAGCATCAATTATCAATGATCGAGGACCAAATGAGCATAAATCACATGAATAATAACATCAAGCATGCAAATTATACTAAAACTTCGAAGCTTCTCATTATATTATTATAGTAATTCATTCAGCAACAGATTTTTTTTGTTAAGAATTTCTTGAACAAAACATTGGCAATCATTCATCGTCAACGGCTTCCTGAAGAAAAAATCAGCCCTGCAACTCTTTTCAGGGTTCATCACATCATCTTTGTCTTGCTCAGTACAGTTTGCTGTTATCACGACAATCTTTAGCCGTGTCTTTCTCTTTTGGAGAGTTTCCAACTCTCTTATCTGCCGACACGCGTCGATTCCATTTAACACCGGCATGAAAAGATCCATTGTTGCGAAGCAAAAATACCCCTCGGGCTTTTCTTTGAAAATCCTCACGGCTTCAGCTCCGTTTTCTGCATGCAAAGCATAAATGTTGAGCTTCCTAAGATATGACGTTAAAATCTCTCTATTTATTTTCTCATCGTCGACAACAAGAGCAATTCTCTTTGTGTCAAGGTTCATTGCGGAAATATACCTGAGGAAAGCTTTAGAGGTTTGATAATGCGTGGGCGTTTCGGTCGGGATAGAGATGATGATTGAAGTACCGGCGTTCTTTTTCGTGAAGTATCTCATCTCTCCGCCCATCAGCTTCGTGAGTTCTGAGGAAACATATAATCCCAAGCCTTTCCCGCCGAGTTGCTGTGTCAATTTGCTGTCTGTATGGAAGATCGATTTATACAGCCAGGGAAAGATTGAGCTGTCCATCCCGCAGCCAGAGTCGATGATCTCGATTTTAAGCGTCCCCTTTTCTTCGATGTTTGATGGGGAGTCGTTTAATTCCATGCAATCTTTACTAAACACTGACCTCTCGGTGTTTAGCACCAAGTACTCCTTCTTCGTGCCGTAATTAGCGCTCGGGATCAAATTCACCTTCTTTTCGTTCGATTCATGATCTTCTTCGACCATATTCCCGGAACCAACCGAAGAGAATAGGACTGGGTTACTCTGAGGCTCGTGATGAACCTGCTCCTGGGCGAGCTCCTGCTGATATTGCGCTCTTTCAGATATTTCCAGTTGCGCAAAGGTATCCGTGCATTTTACAGTCGTTCGCGCGGTCTCGCAGAAAGGACGCAGAGAATATAACCCATCGTTGGTATTGGGTGCCTTAGTCGGAGTCTTTGGACACCAGGTGATGAAGATCCGAATGTTCCCTTTCTCGGTGTATTTCACGGAGTTGGTGAGCATGTTATGACAAATGACAAGGAGCTTTTCTTCGTCGAGGACGAGATATTTCGGGACGTTCTTGGAGAGATAGAGCAGCCCACGAATATTTTTTTGTTTCATTTTCTGGCAATTAAGTGCCCAGAGCCTCTCACATATTCCTAGGATCGAGGACCTTCGTTTATTTATCTCGATAGTGCCAAGCTGGAGCTTCGAAGCATCGATGATGTTATTTGCCATCTGGAGAAGAAGGTCAGCGGACCATTTGATCGAGATGAGTTTTTCACTGATATGATGGTCAATTTTCTGGTCTTCAAGCAACTCGATGTTTCCCATGATCGAATTAAGCGGATTTCGTAGTTCATCGGAAACTTTCGTGATAAAATTTCGCTTCGCTGTGAGAGCTTGCTCCAGAGCGAGGTTGCTTTCCTCTAATTTTTGCACTGTTAATTTCAGCTGGTTAGAGTAATCGATGGCCCTTTCTTTCATTTCAGACAGCTCCTTATTTAATCGTTTGAGCTCCTGGTGCTTCTGATGTAATCTCTTGGTGTCTTTTTCGATGTCGGTTAGCGTGAGTTCTGATGCAACAGTAGCAACGAAACTAACAGCCATGAGAGTTAAATACGATTTTTCTTCACTGCGTAGGCATTCCTCCGGGGTCAAAGGAATCGGTTGATAATATTTCCAGAGAACCAAGCTCCAAAACAATGCCATGATAAATAGTTTTTTACCAGTGGTAAAGAAACATCCGAGTACAGGGCATAGTGCAAGCCATATAGAGCCAGCTAGCGTGTCTTCTCGGCTTTCCAGGTTTATTCTATTGAAAAAGAGTATTAACGAAAAGATCATAATGCCTGATAGCGGAGAGTTTATTGTTCTCAGCTCGAAAAACATTCCTAACATTAGTATCATCGAGCGGGTTAAGTCCACGTTGAGATGGAGGGTTAGAGAGACGAGAACGTAAATTGAAAAGATAAGAAGCAGGTAGTCAAGGAGCTTCGCTCTGAGTTTCGCCTTGATATCAGTAGAATTTCCAACAATGCTTTTTACTAGCCATTTATGAACAGCTCCACTTAAATCTATGAGGTTACGAAAGACGACAGCAGTCGTAGACATCAGGTTTGATATGGAAAGATGTTTTTTCTTTGAAGGAAAATGAGCTATTGAGTGGAATAGCTAGCTGAGTGTCCTTTCAATAGATTTGATTCGCTTTATTTATAAATTGGAATCTCGTTTACTGAAGAATAGCGTCCAATTATTCTAATTCGTTCTTCTGCGTAATTCAACTTATTTCGGACATTCGAAAATACCCAAATCATTTTATTTTCTTTAGGAACTTGCATCATGGAGCAATAAGCCACCTGAGACCTCCGAAAATGAAACAAAGACACTACCAATCCTCTGATTGAATTTTTTTAAAACAATATGATATTCCAGTGAAAAAACCGTATCTCACTATTGCTTGAAATTCTCCAATGAAAATTTTCTGAGATTTTCGTAAGACAAGAAATCAGAAATATTTGTTTCTATAAGATTATATTGATCGACGGAAACAATGAATCTTTTTCGAGTGTCTTGAAATAACATATCTGGCAATTCGTAATATTAATAGACACACGGTAGTCTTGAACGTGAATCAAAAAAAAGAATTGCTTGTCAGCTCAGTAAATTTGCTGCTCTTAAATTAACTACCTGAGAATAGCTTTTTATTAAATTGAGAAAAAAAAGCCAGAGAATAATTTTATTTCCATTTTTATTCTCACAAAGCAAAATGTATTTCTCTCCAGTCTTTGAGACTCAAAATTTGTTGAAAGTTAACTCCTATTTCGCTAAACTTAGATCAGCTTTTCAGTAATTTGCCTCTTTCTATCTAAAATCTCTTAAGAACATTAAGATCAAGCGCGAAAGATAGAAAACCCCACAAATTTATTGAGTATTCGTTATTTAATATGGACACAATCTATCCGACGAATAGCATGAATTGATAGAATAACCACTCAGAATATTAACCAAAGTTTACTCAAAGCGTCACAAGAAAATAATCATGTCAAAGAAGAAAATTAGTATCATATATTTCCTTTCACTTTTCTCCGTTGTTAACGACCCTCAAAATCAAATCTCTGAACTCATTATATGAAATCTACAAAACTTTTCAAGATTTCAGCCTTCCGAAAAATATTTACCTTTTCGTCACCGTTTTGATCAACCTCCTTCATAAGCTTTTGCCAATCGTTGTCATCGATACTCTTATCCTCTGGATTGACCAATTCTTTTATTTCTTCCAAAGTCAAAAAGCCATTTCCGTCCTTAAATTCTCTTAGTTTTTCCCCAAGGACAGAATATCATACCTTATCAAACATTTTAAATGCAGTTTCAAGCCGATTCTGCTCCAGCATGAAATTTTTACTCAATGTCGCTGCGATAAATTCTTACACAAATAAGAACCAAGTTTTCTTCGATTCTGATTACCTGAATAGTCAATAACCCCATTCCCGTTTGTGTCTGCGACTTTTAGAATATGCTCGATATCAGATTTCTTAAAACCATACTTAGAAACCTCTTTGAATCCTTTTTATCCAAGGTAAATGAAAAACTTTCATATTTTTTGAGACTTACCTTTAAGAAGCTCGTTCTTCGTGAGAGTACCATCTCCATTTGTATCTAATGCCTGGAATACTTTCAAAAATTCATTTTTATCTTCCTTTCTCGCGAAGTAAGATGAAATAAACAACCAAAACGCCTCCTGAAGCTTCTTCTCAGCCTTTACATAATATTGGGATTAATGGAAATAACAGTAGCGAAAGATTTACCCGATAAGACCTTAGATTACTCAAAGCGTGTTCTGTAAGAACTGAATTTTTCTCTTCATGGACCATTTCAGTTATCCAAGGGTCAGCCAGAGCTTGTTCTGCGCTGTACCGGTCTTCAGGATTGTACTCCATGAGCTTTTTCACGAAGTTTTTCGCTCTTTCTGAGATATGCTCCCATTCTTTTCCCTTTAGATCATAAGCACCCTCCTGAATTTGGGCGAGTATAGCCTGCTTCGTTCTCCCCTTAAAAGGAATTTGCCCCGAAAGCAGCATATACAGAATCACTCCACAAGACCAAATGTCGCACTTTTGATTATAATTCTTTTTCAAGACTTCTGGAGCCATAAAGAGCGGCTATGAAAGCACATTACTAATCTCGTTAAATATTTCTTGAGCGTTACCGTGCCGGTTGCTCTGTAGAGGTTTTTATTGGGCTCAACCACAGCGGAAACCCCAAAATCCACGATTTTGATGTTCGCAGCTGGGTCTGTGCTCTCGAGGAGTATATTCTGAGGCTTCAGATCTCTAAAAGTTCTGTTATTATTGAAGGTTTTAATGATTTTATTGCCTGTGAACGATTCCTTTCTTATGGCAGTAGTTCACTGCTGAGAGAATCTGTTTCATCGTATTAGCTGCATCTTTTTCCGTGAAATGCTTGTTTTGAATGATTTTTTCAAATAACTCGCCTCCGGTGTAGACTTCACCGACGATAAAAACAAAATCTTTGTTTTCAAAGTATTCGAATATCCTCATGATATTAGGATGATCCTGTGATGGTTACAGTCATTAGATGTCGCAATCATCAAAAATTACAAGTTCTTTTAATATCTCTATCTCGCGGAAAACTTCCTCCTTTTCTTGACTCGACATAGCCCTATTCTCCAGCATTTTGACTGCTCTTGAAATGTTAGATTTATTATGTACTGCCTCGACTACTTCTCCGAAAGTCCCTACAAATACAGATAATTTGATATGGATTTTATTGAATGCTATTTTCAACCATGGCCGAGGTCTTTGACATAAGTGTATTCTTTGTAAAAGTCGAGGTCACGCTTTCCTATCATATCTTTGGCCGAGAATCGGATAGCTATGTTGAATTGGAGAGTTATTGTAAGTTGTTGGAAAGGAAAATAGTTGAGAGAAGCGTTTTCAAAATAAATTAAATGTCGAAAGGTTGCTTACTTCGACTGCCGTCGGTATGTACGTTGTTGGTCGGTGTTTTCTTCATCACTTCTGAGAAAGGCTGTTTTGAGGTTTCGCAACCCATGTTGGCAGACTCTGTGGGTTTTATTTAATTTAATTGCTGTTGATTTTACTGAAAATAATTTTGATTAATGATTCACCGATCACTAATGCAGATGTCTGCAGAGCAAGCCACGTTTTATAAGAGCGAGCTTGATATTGATAAATTGAGAGAAGAAAATGCATGAAGGAAAAATGTTCCAGGAAAAGTATATCTATTCGATGGTCCAGCTGTCATCAGTTCACCCATGAGAATAATCTCAACCACAGATTATGATAGACCACAAGAATTAGCTGAGTTCTGCCCGTTCTCTGTTGGTTTTGATGGGAAATTCAGGCAGGGCTCGCCCATTCAAATTGTGAAATTAACCTACATATTTAATACATGAAACATCAAGGCGATTTCCTACGAAAAAACAAGACTTAAAAAAAAATTTTAAATTTGAAACGTTTGAACCATATGAAACTAGGTATATTTCATAATTATTTTATTTAGTTCTTCTTTAAGAATTGGCTTTTGCAAAATCTCCGCCATTTCTGAACCTTTGAGCTGTTCTTGGTTCTGCCCTTTATCATCTCCACTTACTCCGACAATCGGCACATCTATCCCAAACTCTCTCTTTAGTATCTCTTTCATAGCTCTAGTCGTTGCCCACCTATCCATTTTTCCCATCCTGCAACTCACCAGCACTAGCTTGGGAATATTTTCCTTCAATATTCCCGAAGCCACTTTTTTCATCACAACAAGACTTTCCTCTCCTGACTGAGCTCTGAGGGTCCTGGCTCCTGCGCTTCTGATCATGTCTTCAAGGAAATCAAGATTAAAGATATCATCATCCACGCAAAGAATCAATGGTGGTGAAATGTTTTTGTCTTTTTGAGGGTTTGCGTTCTTCGAAATTACAGCTACAGCTTTTTGCGGGCTGGGTTGTATGTTGATTTGAGGGGCATCTAGCAAGGAAGGAAGAAAACTTTCGAGAATTGCAGGCTTGATCGGTTTGGATAGGTAGAATAAGCAGTTTAATGGATCGCTCTCACAGATCAGCTTGTCTTTATGGTTTGAATGTCCAGTGATAAATCCAATTTTCACTTTAACGCTTCTTTCTTCATCTTTTTCGATCTTTCTGACAAGCTTGGCGGCTGTTATACCATCCAGGATAGGCATTGAAATGTCGGTGATTATCGCTTCAAAATAGCCTTCAGGCCTCTTCTGGAACTGCTCGACCAATTTTTGACCATCAGTCGCAGTTTCTATAAACTTATAACTCAAGGATTTTATCATTTGCGTATGAAACTCAAGGTTGAAAGGATCGTCATCGACTAGTAGGATCCTTTGTGACTCTCCTGAAACAACGGCACCAAACTGAGGCTGTGTTTCACTGAAAGAACCTGAACCCGAACGAGGACGAGTCGATGGAAGACAATCGGCTTGAATGATCGCTACAAAGCACGAGCCAACTTTAGGCACACTATATGCTCTTACATCGCCTCCCAAAAGTTCGCAGAGAGTCTTCGTGATCCATAGTCCCAAACCAGACCCGATTTTGAGTTGAGCGCCATCAGAATGAGTTTGTGAGAATTTCTTGAACAGTTTTTTCATGTCTTCAGATTTCATACCGCATCCAGTGTCATTGACCTCGATTTTTAAGAAGCCTTTCTCTGGGCCGGTAAGACTAGTAAAGGATTTCTTTTTGCTTTGTAAAGGCGCTAATTCTCTTACGAACTGCCTTTTATATCCGATTTGAGTGTTCATAGTGTTTTCTTCTCCAATGTCATGGTCTTCTTTAGGAATCTCTTTCTTTGCTGACAAACTCAGTAATTGGTAGCCGAAATCTGTAGAAGGATAGTAATCTGACTCTTGCAGGGCGTTTTTCCGGAGATATCGAAAGACCAGAGAGATACCTCCGGAATCTGTAAACTTGAGGCTGTTCATAAGGAGGTTCAGGCAAACTTGCGTGAATCTTTGCATATCGAATCTTAGAGTTAGTGGTAGTTTCTCTGGTATGAGGACTTCTGATTTCACAGTCCCTTTTTTTTTAATAAGCATTTCCATAAAACTAGAAATAGATTGAATGTAGTCACTCACGTATACAGCAGTTTCTGAAAGCTCTAAACTCCTTTTGCTGGCCAGTTTTCCTGAATCAAGAATATTGTTGAGCTGCTGTAAGAGTAATTCAGCACAAAATTTGCATCTCTCTAGCTTTGCCTTATACTTAGTTTCCCCTATTTCATTAAGAAGAAGCGTAAGGTTCCCAATTAAGATATTGAGAGGATTTCTTGTCTCATGAGAAAACAGGAGGATAAAATTATCCTTATCCTCCAGTGATTGCTTAAGCTCTCCATTTACAACCTCAAGTTTCGAATTTAGCTCTTGGACATCTGTAACGGACTTTTTCAGATCACTAAGGATAGAATTCACCTGCCTAGTAAAAGACGAAGTAAAACCAAGAAGGCTGATCAAGATGAAGATTCCGTCTTTATGAAGAGTGTCGGTTATTCTGTTGGGACACTCAGGCAAGAATGTATGACCACAAATTGTTACAATTAGCCAACTGATTGTGGGCAGGACGATAAAGAACGTCCGATAGTTTTTTCTATTTTCTTCAATGACGAGGTTACGTATATGGGTCGCTGATAAGGTCTGAGCAGTAAGTAATGCGCAAGGGTCAAGAAAGAGCATCCAAATTGGAGTTAGGCTGAAACAAAAGCTTGTAATATTTTGGCATGCATACGATGTTGGTCGATATGCTTGAATTGTCGCTCCGATGGAGAGGATGACAATACCAACTATCCCTGAGTAGAATGGGACAATTTCAAACTTGATAAGTGTTAAACCTATGGCTGTACTGAGCAATCTCGTTTGCAGCATGCTTTTTTTGAGGTTTGGTACAACTTGCTGATGAGCTCCAGAATTCATGTAGAAATTAAATTTTTGATGTGTGCTCTCGAATTTAATTCTATAAAAATAGCTGTTCTTTGTGCTGTTCTTATTCTAATTAATAATTAATTTAGCTGTTCTTTAGATAAAAAAAGGTAGGGTAGTTTATGTAACCTCGAAGTTACCTGGCCATCTACTCAGACTCACCAAAGTGATTAAGTGTATGTGACCAGCAGCGTACCGCGATTTAAAATTCAGCTTTTGTACGCTGACGATTGTTAATTAACTATAATAGTTTCACTGATATTTCTACGGTTCGAAATTTTACAACCGAGGTTGCATCACCGAAATCAATTAATATAGAAATGAGAAGCCAGGGTGCGGGTCTATGATGCTTGTTATTCGTTTCTGCATCACCAGAAAAATGGCAGTTGTGGGGGTAGATCTCACGTTTATCACCACTTTCTTGAACAAATCGAAGATTTGTGCTCAATTCATGGGTGAAACGCTCTACGGAAGATTGGGTGCCTTCCAAATCATCGTTCACCCCACTCATCTTTTCATTTACATCTATCGGTTTTTGTTAGAGCTCTTCTTGTTAATCATAATTACTTGGGGATTTTGCTGCGTTTTTAATTTCTAAGTTACATGCGTTGTATTCAGCTCAATACTCTATTAGAATTCCGAAGAAGAGATAACTCAGTTATGACTGAATTGCATGAAACAGACTTCAAGTATATTATTTCATAGCATGTATCTAAAAACAGAAAGCAGCAACTACTAACTTCGATTCGCATTTCCAAATTACAACAGCAAAAAATTCCTTATACAGACTAGAAAAATTGAAATTACTCCACTCTAAGTTCATTCCGTTCTACATAAAGGCTTTATTCATCGGTCAGTACCTTAATCATCACTGTCTTATTCAATGCTTTATTATTTGTTCACAAACTGCAAATTGGGTACTCCTCTATTACCTTTGTTCGGTACTTCACTTTTCCTGCGCCTTGAACTGGTTAGAATAACAGACTGATTGCCTTGATCCGGGACAATTGTAATTACATTCTCTTGCGATGATGTATCTGAATCATCCGATTCAGTTGCCTCCCGAATGCCTTTATTCATCGAGCCTTTCTCTTCCAATGACTTTTCGCTGTGAGTGACAAGGGCCGTAAGTCTCCTCTGACTTCTATTTTGCATGTCTTCCAGCTTCTTAAGGAAACTAGCGCTTTTGTCTCCCGCTGTCGATTTTCTTGGCGCCTCAGTTACTGAATGTTGCTTTCTTCTTTCAAATTTTTTCGGCGGTTCTGGTGTCTCCATATCAGTATTTGATTTTTCAGGCTGATCTGCCAATACTGCCAACGACGTCACCGATTTGTGCGGGCTATCCGTAACTGATTTTCTCATCGCCAAACCTGGACTTGGGACATCTGTTCCCATTTTATTTGTCTTCTCGCCTAGCGGCCTCTGAGAATCCTCTTTACTCAGCAATGGACTCTTCGGAGCATTATCTTCAGTCGGATCCTGTATCCTCACAGTGGCCTTCCTTTCACCAGTTCTTTCTGTCTGCTTTAGCGCAGGTTTGATTTTATTAAGTGGCGAGGGGTCCACAGTTGTAATTGAGTGCTGCTGCTGATCAGAATCTCTTCTTTGTATAGGAGACACATCCATACTCGAGAAGCTGCCGATGCCTCCTTTTGGCAGCGATTGAAACCCGAACAAGTTCAGTTTTTCGATTTGCTGGCTGTCTTTCGAATCATCTTTCCCTTGAGGAGTTTGATCGGAGTTCAGTGGTTCCTGCCCTTTTAGTTCCTCGTCTCCCATTTGATTCATTTTGAATGATTCTTCGAGTTTCATTAACGCTTTAGATTTCCTTCTGTTTTTCATATCGTCTTTAACTACATATGTCGTTGCGAGTGCTTGCAAAAAGGGATCAACAGTATCAACTTTTTTTCTCTTTTTTTCAACGAACACTTCAGGCGGACGCTCTATCACCGGAGGTCTCTCTCCGTTAATGATTAAAAAGGGGTAATCCAAGTTAGGACCTCGAATGATAGGGTATTTCTTTCCGGAACCCGCTCGGTTTGGAGTTTCATGGCTACGATTGAAATTAAATCGTTCTGATGGCTCAAAGTCTTCTAGTGTAAGTCTCTTATTGGTTTCGGGCGAATCAAATCGAACACTTCGATTTGGAGAATCTCTATAAGCAGAAATTGCTCTGGATTGCCTTGTACCTCTTTTTGGAGTTTCAAAACGTTGATCAGTTTCGGTTTCTTCTGTATTCAGAATGGGATCACCTAAATAACTGTGAGTCGGATAAAATCTCGCTCTCTCGACGGGGCTATGGCAATTTGGACAATGTTTTTGAGTGATCACCATTCCAGGGATTGAATTATCCAGGTAAGCTGCGCCGAGTACTGGCTTTTTCATAGAGACTGGGGACCCCTGAGTAACAACGGATCTATCTCCGCGGACAGGTGACCTGGCACGGTAGATGGGTATCCCTTCGAAATTTCTAGATTTGTATTCTTCAAATTTTTTCTTCGTTAGAGTCTCGATCAATGGAGGGTGGTTTTCTTGTAGTTGTGGTTCTTCAGGATTAAACCTTTGAACAGGGACCGAGTGGTCACGTCGACGCGAATTTGACATCGCTTTTGTGCTGCTTGAAGCCAAACCCCTCGACCCAAAGTCGATTCCTCCGGACCTCAGAGTGCTACGAACAGATTTTGTTGTTGAGTACCCAAGATTAAGGCTATTGTTTATTCTCTCGTCGATTTCTTGTTCTAAAACGTTCGAACAAATCAAAAAACAAGAAGAATAGCTAGTGTTTACTGAGTTTCTCGTCTGATAAATTTGCTGTAGTATAAGATGGCATTCTTTCACCTAAAGGATCCATGTTATTTTTATCAGGGGATAAGGTATCATTTGTCGTTTGAGTAAAATGAGGCTTGTTCATATTAATAGCTCGGATTGGCTTTGGAGTCATGACAGAGCTGTAATGGTGCGAAGGAGTGAAAAATTCTGATTGATCCTTGCGATTATGCGAGAGATCTTCGTGAAAAGAAGTATTATTAAATCTCTCAGTGCTCTCATGCCTTTGATGAGGGTCTCGGAAGTAACTTTCTTCGAGAGCGCTCTGGGTAGTGTTTAAACCCTAGTATTTCATTAAAATCATTCGTTAGTTTTCATTTACTGTTGTGCGACTTCTCTCATTATACCCATCTACCTCCGTAGAGTGCCTTGAGTTACTGAGTACCCCAATTACAGGCTTAACGCGATAAAACTGGTCATAATTCCCCGTTTCAGTCCGAAAAGGCTCTCTTCTTTGAGGAGTATTCCGCGCTGGGAGAGATGATTCTCTCTCAATCCGAGGTTGTCCGAAACTAGATGTCTGACCCATATAAGCTGCTGGCCTAAAATCTGGTCCTAATGGCTCCGAGCGATAGTAGTCTTGCTCTTCAAAGCGCGGAGTGTTCCGTCTAGGCATGAGCTCAGGTCTTATCACCATGGATCTATTTCCAACATCTACAACGTTGCGTGAATTAGGGATGAAAGTCACAAAATACCCATGCTCATCCGTTGGTTGCCGTAACTTGTTTGCTGCTGAAAACTGCTGTTTCTTGGATCAAATGAGAATCCATTTGTTATATTTCTGTTGTTAGCCTTGACGAAATTGTATTATTTTGATTAGAATTAGGTTTGGTTACTCTGATTGCGCCTGACATATTGTTAGATTCTGTTTAGTGAGCTTGTGAGGGTGAATCTGGAATAATGAGCTAGTTTTTAAGTTTGCTCCTTTCCGGTAGTTAAGATTACTTTTATTAAAGCAAATAAAATTTAGTTTGGTAATTGGCTTAAGCCAAAATCTTGAACGATATATTTTTTTTTTGGTTTGTATTTTCAGCCTTAGCAGAGAAATGGAGAAATACTCTTCAATTGGAGGTAGTTATTAATGAAATAGAACTTTTCTGTTTATAAGCTAGCTTTAGTAAGATGAGCGTTCATGGCAATGGAGGCCGGTAACTACCGATTTTATTTGGTTGCGCTGCGTTAAAACTATTTATTTGCGATCATGTTGAGAACAACTGAAGAGGGTATTATCGAAAATACTAAAGAAAATTCTACTTTCATATATTTTCCATTTATGATCTACAGAACGCTTCTTGTTTAAATATTTGATCACAATAAAAAAAAAAACCATTAAAGAACACCCTCAGACAGTCGGTTGTGAGTTAAAGAATCAATTTTATGAGCTATCATTCGAAATTGAGAACTTTTCGAAAGCCAAGAAAATTCCCTCCTTTATATATCAGTTTAGTTTATTTTCTAACGAAATAAAACCTGAATTGGGAAAAAGACGATAATCTTTAGAGTTTAGCCACTAGGTACCAAAGGTCTTTCGAGAATAGAAATAATGAGTGAGTAATCTTGGCCATCACCTAAACATTTTATGCGTATGAAAACAACTCGCTATCGAAGAAGCAGAAATTTATTCGATGGTTCTACTTACTTATCATCAAAAGGATATTAAACATCATCTAAGAGATAGAGACACACACACAACCAATAATCACCAGCAATATCTCTCTGCAAAAGAGCATAAGAATGCTAATTCAAATTGGTACAACTTGATTGATAATAGTTTCCTTAGCAAAACTCAAACAATCAAAGAACTATGTAAAAATAGCAAAAACAAGCGCAAACTTTTCAGCTTCAAACTAATTCCTATTTACAATATGTCTGTTGGATGTATTGAATCAAAGGTGTTAAACCCCTTATGCTGTAAATATATTAGTTAACTGAAAATGCTAGATAGATTTATTCATATACATTAATTACTAAGGCATCTAATTTCTCAAGAACTCTCTCGTAAAGATAAAGTCTCAAAACCTAAAACAGATAGCTCGGCTGACTGAAAAGACTGTCCGGGAGACAAGGATAGCTCTGTTCACAAGGGAGGCTATCGATCTTAAAGGTATTCACGTCTTCAATCCAAACTGGATAGACCTGACTCTTCTTCCCTTCTATGATCAATTTAGCTGATTTATTCACCTCATTCATGAGGAATGAAGTCAAATTCACGAACAATCTCTGCCAATCCGCTTCTTGAAACCTATCGAAGTCGATATGCTTTCCTTCTCGGATTGCAAGACGGAAATGAATTCTAACTGAATCAAAGAACTCCCTGTAAAGGTAGGTCTTATTCAGCTTCATGTTGAAGCTTGAAAACCACAGCTTGACTTGATTCCTGAGGAATCTGTCGCCTTTTCTTAAATTCTTCCAATTCTCGAAGAAAGGCTCTAGCTTCGCGGCGTTATTGCGGGTGATAGCTTTCTCCTTCTTCGGTTTAGAAATCTTCTTCGATGGTCTTATTAATTTCGGGGCTAATTTCTGGGCAGGCTTGTATTCAACCTCCCAGGTTGATTCGCTAAAATGCTCATAGGTGGAGTCAGTCATCAGTTCGCTAGTCGTTTCGTAGGTGTGATGTTCAGGTTGCTGTTGCTGTTGTTGGTGTTCAGGTTGGAACCAAACCTTGGAGTATTCGTCGATGCCTGGAAAGTTGAAATCGTTGAAATCAACAAGATCGAAGAATTTTGAGTCGAACGAGTCCATTTGGGAATCACTTCAAATGTCGAATTAGAAGGTTGAATATTTTTTTTTTAATTATTAATGCATTGCATGGCTCTGGGGAGGTATTTAAATTGGCATTTCATTTTACGATGTAAAGCTGAATCTATTTCTGTCACTCATTCACTGAAATAATCAATTTTTTGTTTTTTAAGGCAAAGAATTGATTGGACCTCTTAAGTCATTGAATCGTAAACTTAATTAAGTCCGCACTGAAATAAAATTTAATTCGGATAATCATCAGAATATCAAGCCTTAAGGAAGCGCTGACAGCATTTATTTTAAGACCACTGAATATTAGACTGGTTGAGATCGAAAGACGTTCCTCCTGACACTGAAAGTGATGAGTGCTTGTAAGGAAACTACCGCCCTCCTCATACGTTTTGAGAGATAGCCTTTTAAGCAGCTAATAGTGCGTTAGCTAAGTTTCTGAATGGTAGCAAATTTGAGAGTTTAGGTTTAAACCAAGCTTCTTTTCTTATAAAAGAGGCTTTTCATGCGTCTGTTGCGAAAATAAGAGGAATCAACCTTTTTGTGGAAGAACTAGAGAGCTTAAGGTTTGAAAGAGGGTGGTAGCTGCACCGATATTTGCAGAATTTCATCACTCAATTTCCGATTATTTCATCGTGAAACTTTGCTTCCAGTAGTATTCCATTTATTCCATTGCCCTTGATTAGAGTTCTAAAGAGTGTATCAGTGTGCTGCCACAGTTTTTGGTGGGTTACTTTTATGCATTACGAATTACATGGAGACTGATGATGTTCGAAGGTGTCGTAATTAAGGAATAATATGATATTTATGCTCCAAGTTTCCTCTTTGATCAGTTTCCGTGTTCCAGGAACTCTATTTTATCGATTCTTTCATTTAATTATTGATTTTCATGAATCTCCAAAGAAGATGAAATTTCTCTTTTGGCGGCCGCCAAAATCGGAAGCTGACTACAATTTTCACAAACCACAAAAAACTAACAAGAATAATGAGTAATTATCAGTGAACAACACTCAAGACGGTCTTGCCTTGCGCTATGCAAGGGATTTTGGATGAAGATGGAATAGAAATAATGCTGGATAGGAGTACCTCCATCTATGTGATAAAATCCCGTAATTTTAGAATTTCGCTCAATGTCAGGATGATTGAAAACTATCTATCCTGATTAATCTCTCTTAATTGTGCTATCCGTCCTAACTCTGACTTGGTAGGAAGAGTGTTCTTCTGTAAAAGAGACTCCGAATGCTCGCCAACATTATTTGTTCTGGTCAGAAAAGAATAATAAGCAGAATTCTATAAATTCGAAATCACCAAAATTTTTTTCAGGCAGTGGATAATCGAATCGAAAGCTCTGCCCATTGCTACGCAAAATAGATGGGGAGAAAAAAGCATTGTAGTTTGAGATGAATGCTTGTGAAATAATTGTTGAATTCTTAGGTTTCCACCTAAGAAAGAACTCTTCAGCTGACAAGTAAGAGAAAATGAAAAGAATATCAAAACTTTGTGGTGAGAAAACAACTTTACCTAATATTAATAAAAGCATTCTTAGCATATTTGTTTCGATTTCACTTTTCTAGCAGTGCAAGAATTTCTATGTTGCAGCTTTTTCAGCCATTACATTTTCAGAAGAATCGTATTTTCTTAGATTTTAGAAGTGCCTCAGCTACTTTCTCCTCTGGAAATGGTTTCTTGTTCATTTAAAGCAAGCATTTTTAATTTTGTTGATTTTGGCCGTAAGGAAGAAGAGGTTCAAATTTACACTGTTTTATAGAAATCATTTTGGAGCAATTTTGATAATGAGAGGTTTACTCTGATGAGAGAAGCTACCTAAGAAATGGGTTTGAACAAGTTCTAATATACTTTTCGGAACATATTCTTCGTTGTAATAAAAACAAGTTTATACTTGTACTGAAATCTTCTTTTTATTTCAGCACCTGTGGTGGCGATTTTTTTCTGTCGAACGTTTTTATGAGCTCATGAGAAAATATTTCTTCTTGCCTGTGAGATTATACTGATTCCGTTCCAGTATTTAAAGTTTATTATTATGTTTACATTAAAATATTCTGACTTTAGGCAAATAATTAATTATATGATTTCTTCGAAAGTTTACGAATTTATCAGTAAGGGAGAAAATTTGAACACAACATCGCCTAAAAGAAATACTTTGCCTTAACATAGCCATGTTTGAAGAACCTAAAATCTTGTTGGTAATTGAACAAAACAATCAATAAAGAAATCATGCCATTTAAATCCGGCCTCATGAAACTAGCTCATTTTATCGATAACAGGATTGAGACATTATGATGATGTAATAAAATCACAGTCGCCTCAAGTGAGTTAGATATTACTTGTAAAAAAGATTTCTCTGGATAGAGAACTCCTTTCGTCGAATTTTCGACACGAACAGAGACAAAGAAGAACTATATCTGCTCTTTTGCACTCATCAGGAGATTTAAAGCTTGATTAAGAATGACTCTGGAAGAGGTTCCAGCCTGTAAATAACCTGCCATTGGGGCAAAGAAAGCCGTTAGAGTTGCTTATTTTCTCGAAAGATGGGCTATTGTATTTCCTTATTTTGCTTAAATAAACGAGATGATTTGTTTGAAGGGAAAAAAAGGAGGTACATTCTTTTGAAAAAAGTTTATCTGTACTTCGCCTCGCCCTTTTAACGCAGACGAATAAAGCAGATGGGAAACAACAAAGAGAGATAAAAATTTGAAGAATGTAAGGAAAAAGGATCGATGTGACTCTTAGTGACGGGTTATGAATTTTAGCTGCCGACTTTTGATAACCGTGGATTTATAAGCTGGACTAGAAATCCACTTAAATCCAGGATAGAGACCGTTGCGAAGAAGAACAATTTTCTTCGAATTAGGAAAGAAGAAGCGAAATTTCAGTTTTCTCAATTGAATTATTTCACAATCGTCATTCACCCCATTCATTAATTTGGTTTGAACAAAAAATATCGAATGATACTTGATAACAAAATGCGCTTTCCTTCCCCAGCGAAAGGATACATCGAAAGTATGCAAAACGAAATAAATTCTGAGACGGAGAGACATATTTAGGTTTTTTGCACAGCTTTGTGACAAAAATCAACTAAAGTTTTGTTTTAAGCAAACCAAAAATCTAATTGGTAAGCAACTAACTATGTGCACATGGCTTCAGAGGACAAGTCAGACTCACAACTCACTTCAAATGAACAGTTTAACTTTTCTTTCATTCTCCTCCTCCTCTGTGTGTGTGCTTTTTTGGTTTTGTTTTTTCCTGATTATTCTTTTATATTTCTTTTAACAGAATTTGAATTTGTTCTTTCTCTGTCTAAATATTTTTTGAAGTGATAATTCGGTCATTGTCGCTATCAAAATTTTTCTTGTCCCGAAACTCAATGAAGTTCACAGTGAGATGATACAAAGAGAACCACAGTCTAACGACTCTGTGAATATTCCCTTTAAGCACTTAATTTAAGTTTGATAGTGATACCATCTATTTCTTACAACTTTATATAATCCCTTTTCTAATGGGACAATATTCCTCTTTTTATTTCTTTTTGAAGTTCCAACATCAATTATGATTTATTAACACTTAGATCTTACGAGCAAGCAACTTTTTATAAATGATATTTATTTTATGCTTTGAGCTTATTTCAAGGCGATGACTAAGTAAAATGAGTTCCTGAGCTTCCATGTGGATTGCTCTTGCTTGAAATGCAATTTCCCTAAAGAATCACAAATTTTAGTCGGTTGAGTTTGTTTGCTCTCTCCAGCGATCGAATCGGTAATATTTCTCATAAATTTAAGTTGTACTCATTAACTAAAGAAATCAAGCCCACAATCAATAAGATGGTGTCTAATAAAAAAAATACCGGTATTCAAGTTGTTTTATGGCTAAGCAGCACTATGATTTCAGCACTTAGAAGGCAGCGGTTATTTAATCTAAGTTGAATATGTGAGTTTGTTGGTGTCCGAATGAAACTTTAGGATTTGTTAACACTCTTTTCAAGTTTGTTTTTGGGTTCTCCATTCTTGAAAGCTTCTCAATCGTACTTTCTGCAAATCAGCCATTATTTAATATCCTTTTAATTAGAATTACAATAAAAAAGCCTGGCAATTTTATTTTCCATGGAGTTTTGAGCGATTTTTTTTGGTTTAATGTAAGAAGAATAATGAAATCGTTCACTCGAAAGCTCCTATTGAACGAGGAGCTATATTTCTAAAACTCCTTTCAAATTTATCATGCCAACCCTGCGAAGTACCCAAAGTCTAAAGCAAGGTACACTCAACTTTACAATAAGGTCTTAAAGCCAAGATGAATCAGGAAAAAATTGCTTTTCATTAGCAATGTACAACTTATTCGCCTTGTACTGAAGCTTTAAAATAGAAACCCTGCTGAAATACAAGCATTTAACCCCCATCAATTCAATCTCAGCCAAGCTGAATAAAACTTTTAAAAGCACTAACAATTCGAATTTATTTTCTGGGATTTTCCTCTCAACAACAAAAATCATTGATTAATTCGATCAATTCATACTAGGCTGACTTCTAAGCTAGAATTCGCAACTTCAGCATACAACTTTCAGTGATTCAGATACCGACCTTAAACTCTGAGCGAGAAATTGAAAGCGGTTTAATTTGGAAAAAATGTAATGTAGAGTGAAGTACATCTATATATTTTTGAGAGGATTTTCTGAAAAAGTCCTCTCATCTATAGAAAAAAAAAAACACATCTCATTCGAGTTGAAGGACGCTATTTGACGAGTAAAACAACAATTTACCTAGCTAATACATAATGCCATTCAAATCTCTTCCTTTTTTACAGAACCTTTAGTAGGTGTCTCGATTCTGAAAGAGTTCACACTGTCAATCCATACTGGGATAACAATAGATTTTTTTTCTTTTGAAAACTTGGCTTCGAGCTCGAAAACCTCGTTTCGTAGAAAATCCGTTAAGTTAAGGAACATCTTCGGCCATTCTGACTCTTGTACTTGATCAAAATTAAATATTTTCTCGTTAATAGCCAGTCTAAAATGAATTCTCACTGACCCGAAGAACTCTCGATAAATGTAAGTCTTGTTCAGTGTTTTATTGAAACTTGAAAACCAAAACTTCGTTTGCCTTTTAATCGTGCTATTGGTCTTCTTCAGCATCTTCCATTTTTCAAAGAATTTAACGAATTTCTCCCCATTGCCTCTTTCGATTGTCTTCTTTGAAATTTTTTTAGATGACTTCCGCAATTTTGGAACTTTTTCTTCAGGTAGCTCTGAGTTCTTTAGACCTTCTGGTGAATGCTTTCCGGAAAATTGTTCTTCTTGGGTCGTCTCAGAAGCTTCCTCTATTTTAATTTGGATGTCCTGTGCTGCGATATGTCCAACACGAGAGAAAGCTGAAGTCGCCTGGTAATTCATTTGTTCTGAAAATTATTTTATTGACAGGAAAAATTTTTTTTTTATAGAAATTTACTTTCAAACGTTCCCGTAATAAGCAATTTATGTTTTTTTTTTTAGAGCTTTGATTAACTGAGTTATTAATTCAGGGAGTCTTTTTTGGCTGCTCTTTCTGGAAATAAAAAAAAGTCCCTTACGGAGCCTAAAAGGGATGCTAACGACTCCAATTTGGCTTTCTTCAGCCCAAACCGTACTTCTGTGATATTTTTTAATGGGATGAATGGGTTTAGAGCATCAGTTTTTGAATTGGAAGCATATATCGCTGTCTAATTTTCATGAAGTCCCTTTTTTAAGTAAGAAGCACAAAAAAGTGATTCAAGCAAAGTATTTTTTGAATATACGATGACGGCAACCAATTGAGCTCGTTTTCGAAGAATTTACAACTAATTCAGTGGAAGTTTGTTGAATCCATTAACCTCATCCTCTCGACAAAAGAGTAAACATCCAGTTTCCCTTGAAAGTTCATAAAATTATATTACTATACATACTAAAAGTGGTTTCTTTTGAGTTTTTAATCTCTTAACACCATCGATAAGCATATAGTTTGAGAAAGCAGCCACGAATGGCTAGGTGATGGTTTGAAGGTAAGAGTGGCAAATTTAATACTCATAGAGCCGCATCGGAGTTTGTTGAGACATTTTTTTTTGCAGTACGAGAATCTATCTATCTATCTTTTAAAAAAAAAAAACTTAATGAAGATGCTTCTGATTTAGAAGCGTGAATGCTACATTAAAAAATTTGAATTCTAAATCATTAATAGAGTAAAATTGTATCTTTGTTGCATTTATCAGTCGGTGCCTAATGGATCTACTTAATATAAGTACTACGTGCGCATTCTCATTAAACTCTTAACTGAATTGTTTTGAGTTTACTGAACTACTAAACCGAAAGAAAAAAAAAAACCTTAAACAGACTGAGTTTTGTATTCAATTTTTTCAAATAAATATTTGTGAGAAAAACGATTCGCCATTTATATGAACTTTCCAATGGGATATTTGGAGAGACAAGAATGGGTTAAAAGCTGAGAAGATTGTAACGAGTGAACTTTCCAAAATTGTTAGCTTCGCGAACTTTGACCTTACACTCTGTTTTATAGTATTCAAATCATCATTTCTTAGGTTCGACAGGATTCAATTTGTATTTTAAATTTGGGTGCTTGCAAGAGATATATAACCTCTATCACAATTCCTTGAATCAATTCGGAATTATTTCAGTTTGGAAAAATGAGTTGAAGTATCTAATGGTTCTCCAAACGAAGGCAAAGTTTGCGTTTACAAATTTGGTGAAATGTTTTTTTTTTTGTAGCACACACAACGTATACTGATCAATCTTCACTGATTAAAGCATTTAGAAAAATTCGAATTCCGCAACAACACATAAATTTCAAAAACCAGCAATAGTCCTTACGTCAGCCTTTGCCCATTGCTGAATTAGCTTGAGTTAAGATCAAACTTCCTGACGAATTTCAAGGGTTTAACGCACCCATGTGCAGACGATGAGAGTTGCAAATGTCCCCTTTATCTTGTGCTCCGTATTTGGCTGATCAAGCCCTTTTAAGTGGTATTTTTTGAATTTTTTATCAGCATCGTGTATATTTCATTTGACATTAGTGACTATTATATTTGAGCAGAGAATTACTAGAGCCTCTCTTCACCTGATACTAGGAATGAAGGATTATACATTGAAAGAGAACAGAAATTGCACTTAAAATCGAATAATTCAGCTTAGAAATTCGGATTATCAGGAACATTTTTCTCAAAGATAAACTTCCACCGAATCCGATTAATCTAATAACGAATATCTTTGCGAACTAAATTAAAAAGTTGCTGATCGAATCACAATACTTTCTTAGTTTCTGAAATAATTGAATTTGGCTATAGCCTCCGATACCAACAGAAGAAAGCCTTGTGAATGAACGAAAGTAACCTTCTTTGAAAAAATCGTACTGATAATTTATTTACTAAAGGCGAAGATGTCGAGAAACGTAACTAATAATACACCTTCTGCGATGATTAAAACCTTCTCTAGCCATGGATTGGGCAGAATTTTCAAGTGAAGATGAGATAATTCTGAATGATGATGAGGAAATCAGCCACGCAATTGACTCTGGTCCTCAGAAAAATCAAACAGACCACAAAATACAAGCAAGTAAGAGGAAAAAGAGCTACTAAATTTTACCCAAGGGATATTAGGTCCGAGCACTGAGCTTCCGCAGGAAACTGCCGTAAAAACTCCGAAGATTGAGGGTCGGATGCCACGAAATACATCAATTGTTGCTCCTCCAGTGAATCAGAAGTCAACGAAGCAAAATCAGCCAGGTAACCAACAAATTTGAAGCGTATGGTGTTATCAGTTACCTGTTAAGCCGAGGAAATGAAGCAAATTATCATTGATAAAACGAATAAGATTTTTATCAATCTCTTCGATGTGCATTACGACGCTGAACCTGAGGATCTCATTAACTTATACCCTAACGTCAAAGTCTCACAGATCTTCAAGGTGAAAGACGGTAATTACCTCTTTCAAATGAATTCCAAAGAAGACGCTATCAGACTCGTTCAAGAAGGATCAAAAGTATTTAGAAAATAATCGATAAGGTATTAATTTCAATGATAGAGTATAAATGACCGAAAATTCTACATACGGATGGGTTTCCCTACGAAAGAAATGGTACCAATTTGGACAGGTAGCTATTAGAATAATGAATTTGGTTTTAAATAAATTGCTCATCATGGAAATTATAGCTAAAAGGCAGTCGAGGAATTGGCAAAACAAGGATGGTTCCACCCCAAAACACTCGAAACAAAATGGACACGAAAAGAACGCGAAAGATGACAATAATACAACTCAAGGAGAAGGTAAGAGAAAATTTTCCAAACAGCAAATTTTGCAACTAGGCATGAATAATCAAGACCATAATATCCAACTCCAGAGAAAACACTCGACAAAATCTGGGACTGGAAAGCAAGATGAACGCTCATTCGCTCCTCGAAAGAGCATCAGCAACGCAAATAAGGAAGCACAGAACCGCAATTCTGAAGGAGTAGCTGAAAGCTTAGAAGTTGAAAAGTCAAAATCAACCCACAGTAAACAAGGCCAAGTGCTACATCTTCAAAATAATAATTATCTAGGCAATAAAGAGCAGGTACAACAACTAGATAAGGATATATCAACTGTGGAAGTCGTTCCGAAACAATCTCTCCATGAGAATAAAAATACATCTTCTACCCATGAAGATCAAAAAGTAACTCGTTTCAAAGGGAATTCCCTTGTTCAGTTGTTGTTACTCTATAGTCTGAAGAGTTATCTCAGAGTACAGCGAGCTCTCAAGGGAATTTAGCAACCAAATCTGAACAAGTTTCAAGCAATGTCCAAGAGACAATGATCACTCCATCAAAGGTATGTTGGTCTTTTTAAATAAATCAATAACTCTTCTAATATATATTAAATAGGAGACCCAAAAGAAAAAAAATAAGTCTGAATCAAAACCAGCCCAACCCAAAGAAAAAAAACCTCAAAGCAGACTTAAATTTGTCTATGTTCCAAAAGTTGATCCGAAAATTGATTCCAAAGCCTCTAAAAACGTTAGAAAAGCTCCAGAAAAGGAAGTAATTACCGACACCTCCTTTATTATTTAAGCTTACGCATTAGTTAAAAATTAATTTGAAGCCACAAAATGATTCACTTAGCCAAACGTCTCAAATTCTAAGTCATCAAGAGGAATGTAAATCCGCTTCTAACACATCTAGAAGCACGACTTCAACAGCCACTACCCAAATCAGTTTTTCAACTGCAGTACAAGATAAACTTTCTCAAATCCAAGTCGAAGTGGATCTATTGCTTCCCCAAAGATGTGCTGAGCAAAATCAAGTTCTCGTAGAGCAGCCGAAAGCTCCTGAGAAAGTGCAAAAAAAGCCAGAGATACCACAGAAAGTGGTCCAGCAGCCTTCAAAAACTGTTCATAAAACAGAAGATCAAACAAAAGTAAATTATTTAGCTCTGCGTGAGATTGAATTAAAATTATTAGAAAAAAGCCGCAAATAAAACCGTTGGCTATACAAATATGTTCGCAGCTTTTATGCAGAAGTGAAAATAATTAAGATTAGATTATATGCAGCATTCATAAAATAATTCGTCAATGTTATTTATTTTGTGTTATAATCGTGCATTGATTTTATCACGTTACTATCATGAAAGTAGTACTCAAAAAAAAAATAGTTGATTTAGTATAGATCGATAAACTCCTAATGGAGATGAAATATAAAGCATGGAAGTGACCATTCCATGAGCAAAATTCACTGAAATGGATGAAGCGAACTCGGAAGATATTTTTTTCGTTAAGTTTTTAAGTCAGCTGTCCCCAATCCACTTTTTTCAGGAATTCTACACGATAAACTCTCTAAGCTCTAGAAAGGCCTTATCTCGAGTAGAGAACACAAAAAGCAAAAAATGAACGTGGTGTTCATATTGTTGTTAAGGGTTTGTCATGTTCCTACATCTATCCTTAGGGAATCATAAAAAAGTGCCTTATATTGGATAGTACCGACTTGATTATTAATGAATTGTGATCATTTCAATTATTGTCTCAATTGCAAGCCAAATATCCACGAAAAGTAAACAAAAAGAAAAGAACCATCCTAACAAATGAAACAAAATTATTTTGCGTAAAATAGAGTTTCAAAATGAACCGATGCCGTCTATTCTGAAACGATGGAAAAGTAACGGCTCCAAAAAAGCAATAAACTCGTAGTTTTATACTTTCGAGATGATTGATTTCTCCAATGATTAGAACGAATTCAACAATATTGAAGATTATATCAATAAATTTTCTTGGATAGCATTTATCACAAATGACGATGATTCTTCTTGATTTTAGTCTGAATATGTAAGTTAAAGAACCTTGTTGACTTTAAGTCGAGTGATTTTCATTTAATCAGAGTTTATCTCAAAAATTGATTTCTTATACAAAGGTGGATGGGAACACAATATGTTTACAAGGCCCTGAACAAATCCAGACTTCAGAGAATTCGAATCTTTACAGGCGTACTCTTAGCCAAAGCAGAACAAACTTTCATCGGCAGAGCTTAAAGTAGATGTTTTCTGATGAGAAAGATATAGATTGAGAAGACATGATGTGACTTTCAACAGCTCATTATCATACCCAAAGACAAAGATTTGTGATCAGAATGAAGGATATACACCAACCTCAAAATGGAATCCGTAACGGAAAGCAAAGACAGAATATTGCAACCAATTTCAAGAATCGATGTTGCATCAAAAACAAAAAAATCACGTCAATTTTATGATTCACTGCTCTGGTGAAAGAATCGACTTTTCTGAGTTGTCACAACATTGCAACTTGAACGAAATAATAGTTCTACAACCAAAAACACGAAAAAATGCAAGATCTTTAGAATTCCTTAAACAAGAACTTACGAAATTGCTAGTAGGGAATCAGGCTGCTACAAAGAAAAACTTGTCCCTAAGCTTCTGATTATTGATTCAGCCAGTTTCGATTTTGTGGCTTGGAAGGGACATAACTTTAATTTCCATTATTGAAAGAAATGAGTTTGGGTGGAACATTTGAAATATCGAAATGGAGATATAAGGCACCGCGTTACTATAATTTTATCAGCTAAATGATCCGAGCAAAACTCTGAGGTAGATTGGCAGATGTCCTATCCAAATCCTAACTTATCACTGCTTTGTCTCATTGTCATAAAAAAATAGGAGCCAGCTGGACTTAATTTGATTAAATCTGCCTTTTTTTACTCTGGCTGTTTTAATTTTTTATGAGTTCTACCTTTGTAAATCGATGCCTATAGAAATTACCAGGACCAAAAATTCCTAAATTCACTTTTGGAATCGCAGACGAAGTAATCTAATCGCATTAGAAGTGATAAGCATTGCGTGAACTTATTATGTTATAATATTATCCAGTTGGATTCGCACAAACTTCTTCTGAATATACTTAAATACAGTTAATTTTGCGTTCATATCGACGCAAAACAGAGTATCATATTGTAGCCACAAAAGCTGTGGTTTTTGAAAGCATTGGATTTAATTGCCACCCAAGTCTACAACCATTTGACCAAAGTAAAACTCATTCAACATATCATGTGAGGATATTGTGTCCAAAAAAGAAGAAGATCGGTGGCGAATGCATTCACTTAGAGGGTTTTCACTCCTTTGCACTTTGTTCAAAAAACAACGGTTTCATATCTTGTTCAGAGTTAATGCTGAAGTTTACTAGTCTTCTTCCAATATTGGTTTATTGTTTGATACTTGAAATACCGAAGAACTCTACTTCAAAACTCTCCGGTGATTTTTTTTGGTTTCTGCTAAGTTGATCTCAATATTAGATACAACTATGATTTTGTTTTATTCAATAGAGAAACTCACAAGAGTTGAGAAGAATCTTTTGGTCATTATAACACCTAAAATTAACGCGATGTCTGATCTCCTTGACAACGATTAATTTCACATTCCAATTTCTCTTTTATTTTGAAGAATTTAATTCAATTTCGAGCTTAGGAAAACCATAGTAAATTTTTACGTATGAAATCGATAGGGTATCACTTGTTCATCAGCGGTCTTTTTTTTCCAGCAGGGAGTGAAGAAATACATTAGTCTGGGAGATCCCACTTCTTGGTTAACACCACAGAAGGCGCAGTACTTATTCTAGTCAAAAAAAAAAATAAAAATGAAAAATTGAAGAAATTATCAAAGAAGCGATCCAACGAAACTGCCAACCTGACATGAGATAAAGTATTCAAAATTTCTAAATTACTCGCTTGGCAGCGTGAATGAAATTTACACTGTTCTTGTATTAAAAATTTTGAACGTGCTTAATGGGTTTCTTTTATTAGATAGTTTTAAGAAGAGACATCCTTTTTTTTTTGGTTTTGAATTCTTCTATAATTTGAAGCTCGAGATTTGAATGCATATTTAACAGAGTCTGCTTGCGTATAACTATAGACGAGTAGACTTGCCCACCTAGCAAATAATGAAATGCCTTCATCGACCTAAAGGATCAATTGCCTGATACTTCCACTGCAAGAAATTACAAGGACATCCGAATTGTCCGTAACTCTCTAACCTATTCTTTGTGATGTGTAGCTTTCACGAATTAAACCATATTCTTCGATGGCTTGGTTGAAAATAATATGAAAAGTTCAAAAATTGAATCTGATCTCGATTGAGCACGTTTTTTCATTAGGAAATACTTCAATTCCACGAAGCGAGGCTGTTGACCGCTTATATCTCCCATTGCATTGAGTTTTGGGAGAACTACTTGGCATCCTCTGATAATGTACAAATTTAATGCCATTTGAAGAAAATAGGCCCCTATGTTTGCTAATATTCTTAGGCTATCAGGTGTTGATTTGAGCGAAAAACATAATGATTGAACTTCGCAAGGGTAAGTAAGTCTGGCAGGTAGCTAACGTAGACATTCGTAAATTAAAACTAAAAAATGAACTTTTAACAAGATAACATCGTCTTAGGTTGAAAATACTGAAGAATATCGAGATACAACTAGGCTAACTCTCATTCTTCTACAAATCACAAATCAGTAGGCAGTGATTTTAATACATGAAAAATGCTGTGAAGCTTGAATGGTTCTTTAATTCTTTTTCACGAATTTATTTGTTATAATACTGGCTTACTAAAACGCCGTATTAGCAGTTCAACAGTACTTTTATCTCAATTTAATTGTTCATACTGGACTTCTAACTAGCTTTAAACCGACAGACTCCTAATTGACACTTAAGAGCTCTTTCAGCTCCTTGGAGGAAGCTTTTTTAGGATAAACTGCCTGTCTTTGTACCTTTTGCCATTCATTAATGTAATAATCATTGAAATCTATTGAATGAATTGTTGTTTGATTGAGAGAGCATAAAGAGCATTAGCAAACGAAAACTTTATGTGTCAGAGGATTTTATCCACCCAGGAGGTTGCCCTGAGAACTCAACCATTCCAGTAATTTCTTCCCGATAAAATTCTCTAATAATTCGATGATAATCCCGTCACAGAAACATCCCTTAGTGCATGTGAAAATAGAATTCAACGTTATTTTAGTATTCTTTTTTGAGATTTAGACTCTCAAATCAGAGGATAACTTGAAATTTATTTAATAAACTTATTAACACTAATTTTGGTTTATATAAATTTCTTCTTTAACTTTCTCTGCATCGCTAATTCTCCTGGAAATAACTAGAAGGTCCAAATGATTTCGAAGACACACGCTACTCGAGAATGACGCAACTAGGCACATTAAAGACGCTGAAAAATCAGCTGCTTTGTTAACAAAAAATAACTTCGAAACTGTTCTACTTAAATAAAACTCCAAATTTCAGCAAGTTTTATAAAAGTAAAGACCCTATTTGAAATTTAGTCAAAAAATAGCAATTTTAGCTGTCTTCTTTTTGACACTCCATTCTCATTAATGGACTCCTCCCCTAATGAAGTAGTTTCTCCTGCATGTTCATGGCTTGAGACTTCGGAAATTAAAGTAGATATATCGCATATACATGCATTTATCGTATGAACAAGAGGTCAGACCAGCATAACTGCTACTGTAAGGAGATCAATGGTAGGAAAATTAGGTCAAAAGTTCTATTTTTTGAGAGAAAGAACTAGTGAATGCGTCAATAATTCTCAATTTGATTAGTACACTTAATAAAACAGCAATTAACACGGTTCTCAATAAAATTTTTTGCCATACCAAAGTTCTGCTGCCAAAACTCGAGGACCCTCGTCATGATAGAATTTCTGTTTTCTGAGTCTGATTTAACATTCAGACTCGTTCTGATCTAATTTATGAGGTCAGCAGATACTGCTAGACATGTAGGTTAAAATGAAAGGATATTTTAAATTAACTATTTCCAATTTATTTCCATGTACTAATAAATCGATTTTCGGTTGCAAGACACCTATTTTTGCTTCAATAGAGAAGAATTTAATTCTGATAGAATTATTTAAAACCGATGTCGTATGACCTTAAATTGGAAAAATTGGTTATAAAATAAAAAGTAATTGAAATCTCAAATTATAAATGAACTCACGACCCGCATATGATGATACGAGAAGCCTCGATGAATCTGATGAACCTCAAGGTGAGAATTTGCCTTAGAAGCCTTTTCATTGATTGCGATATAGTTTTTTATTTAAATTTCGAAGAAGAAGCCAAGACAGATAAATTACGGCAACCTAAGCCATCGATTCCTAATTCACGATCGAACATGCAACGCATCGAGGGCGAGAATTCGAACTCCGAAGTAATCTAAAGTTAAGAGAGCCAACTGTTCATACATTTACAAATAGATCCCTCATTTCAATGAAAATCACATTTCCTTTCTAGCGAACAGTCAATCAACCACACAATCTCGCAGGCTAGAGGTCATCGAGAGTGAGAATTCTCAGGTGTGGAACGAAGCGATTCAGCAAGAATTTTTTCAAAGATATCCTAATATAATCCCAAGAGATGGTCTTGTCGCTGTTTATACTCAAAAAGCTCACAACCAAGCTCTAGCAGTGTTCGAGCTTCCGCCAAGAGAAAGTTCCAGGTTAGAGCTGGATAAATACGGTCGAAGACGTCCAGTAATCTCTGCTAACCAATAATATCATCTTAAACAACTTTCAAGGAATTTGATGTTATCATCAGCACCAATGAAAACCCACCGAATCTCAGCGACCAGCAACCAACCGAGATTAATTCAGTGCAATCAACCGCCGATCAGCAAATCTCTGAAATCGAATCAAATGTCATGGAATTTGACAGAATATTCGCTGTAAGTCAGGAAACGAGCCAGGATCGTCTGACTCTTAAAGTCGAACTGAATGAGGATTTCAAAAGATTAGTGGACGTGGTTCTCAAGGAGAGTCCGCTTCGTGATGAAAGAAAGCATCGGATTAATTTCCATCTTCCTTTTCAAAAAAACTTCGAAAGACTCTTTCACTCTTTCATCGAAACGTACTGCAAGGGAGAGCTTCGCGATTTAGAAGGTGTTCCCAAGCAGAGAATTAAATGGAATCAGATTAACTCTTTCCTCAACGGAGAAAAGAGCTTGGGAGGGATCAGTTCTCAATCATTCCAGCAAATATTTATGGAATTCATGTTAAATTGCAAAATAACAAGCTGGCATTTTCATGAATACGGTGTGAAATTCCTTACAAAAATCAGAATTCAAAGCTTTCAAAAGGTTTTCCTAATGATTCAAGAAATCAATGGGAATGGCTATCGCTTCAAGCATATACAAATCTCTGAAGCTTGGCCCTTGGCGAAGGTTCAATGTTTTTTTTAAACTCATCTAAATATATTCCAAATATATATATATTTTCAAATTTTACAAGAGTTTTTGCTTATGAACTGAAAGAAGAATGGAGGTGAATTGATAAAGAGAAGTGTAAAACTATTTCGTATTTCTGAGAAAGTAAACTAGGATTTTATATGACTTTCTTCATAAATTATGTTTTGCATTCTCTCCGTAAGCTGTTAATTTAAATGACAAAGCCTTTTAACTTCAAATTCGATTGGTAACTTGGAGTCATTGTTCTTTTCAAGGCAATCCTATCTTCAAAGTGGAACTTTAGTTATGTAACCAAGAAGGAGCTCAAATCCTCTGTTTTTAATCCCAAGATTGAGCTTATTTCTAAATAAACTCGTGATTTGTTGTTTGTGGATGAGAGCCAAATTCCATCCAATTCGAGGCAAGCTGGCCTTTTCTTTGATCCAACAAGCTTCTGGCAAATTATATAAATTAGCTGTTATTTTAGGATTATGAAAATATCAGGCTTGGAAAACTTAAGAACACTTCAAATGTTTTGTTTCAACTGTGATCTTCTTAGACGCCTAATTGGTTTGTGCTTGATGATTTGTGCGAATCCCGATGAAAATAGTTTCCATGAGAATTTTCTAGAATTAGTGGCAGAAAACAATGTAGTCAAACGATTTTCACAATCCAAAGGAACATTTGATTTTATTTTATTTTTTTGAATCCTGATAGCTTTTAGAGAAATGGCAATTCCAGCTCCCTTCCAACTCTTTATAAGCAAAGTGCATTGGCTTGGAATTCTTTGTTGGCATCTTATTTCTTTTTGCACATTTGAACTCAAAAATCAACCGATAGCTCGATCGGAATACTCACAATCGAATAAAAAGTGTCCCCTGAAGAATAAAATTTATTCCGACTGTCTTTGCACATATGTTCTAATCTCTTCTCTCTTTTTTTTCAATTGTTTCTCCCAACCGAAGCAATTCGCTTATGAGCGTCATGTATTAAGCTGAGATGTATGAGTTTTACATATAAAGGATTATTCTTTCCAAAAGGAATTTGCCTATGACGAAACAAGTCGAAACGCACTTAGTAGCTTTGTCCATTCATCTTCCATCTTCTAATAGGCCTTTCCCTATTTCTTTCATTATATTGTATTATTTGGCAGATTTCTATTTCAGCTCTTTTGATTAAGGCGCTTCAGAAGCAAACATTTAATAGAGTGCAAAAGAAGCAAGAAAATAGAAATATTTCGACAATTATGCTTATTGTAAACTTTAGTGTTTCATAATAAGGCTGATCAGCCTAGTGAGAGTAAAGATGGCCCACAGAACTGAATCTGTTTATGGTATGAAGGTATACAACTTAAAATGCACTTCTAAGCATCTTCTGCTCATTCTAAGTCCTTATTTCCCACTTCAAATAGTTTTGCTACAACTCTTGAGATGTCAAATTGAGAGTGTCACTGACATAGTTTGCTTTCTATCAATTTCGAAAATTTTTTAATTCATCATATTTGTCAACTGTGCTGGAAGAGACTATCTCTTCTTGGCGGATATGGCCTGAAATTAAGGTTACAAGTCAAAATGGAGGTGATGAAAATGCCTACTGTAAATTCAATCAAAAGAATATTCTTATTAATTGTTCACTGATTTCCTTCTTATTCAGTATTTATTGTTGCTATGAAAATCTGATTTTTCAAAGTTCACAGCAATATCGGCTAAATTGTGAGAAGCAATATCCTGAGAATAGGAGGAAAGTTTGTACCTAGTTCAGATCACTGTCTTTGGATATTAGTTGAGCCATCATATGAGATTAGAAAAGCACAAATTTTCATTTGTGTAGAACAAGTACTCAATCATTATCATAATAGCGCATCTCGCTCGCTTACAGAGCTGACATTT